>Ga0209317_1000483_pt1 | contig 46925 bp, 58 predicted proteins | sample RifGroB2_FD_183994 | JGI IMG/M metagenome (GOLD analysis project Ga0209317, IMG submission 183994) | Soil microbial communities from Rifle, Colorado, USA - Groundwater B2 (SPAdes) (version 2) | ecosystem: Environmental > Terrestrial > Soil > Unclassified | place: Rifle, Colorado | collected... | reverse complement strand
TGAAATAAATGTGAACTATTACAGACTTTAGGAAGGCTCGCACCATGCCGTCAAAGACCGCCGTCATTGCCTACCATTACCATGTCCTGTCAGGACATCAGCAACTCTTCGATCAGGTGGAGAGTCGTATATGCACAGCTTACCGAAAAGGGTTCTCCGTGGTGGAGATCACCAGGACCATCGGGTCCAAGAAAGCTGACTATGCCCACGCAGTTCTTGTGAAACATAAAGTGATCAGCCAGGGGAAACGGGGGCGGCCAGCAAAGGACTCCGTGCCCCCGGTTATGTCGAGCTACCTGAGCAGGCGATCGCTCTCCTTTGCCAAATGGTGCGCCGGTTGGGGGTTCGACATTTGGGACGCTGGACATGCCATCAGAGAAAACGCCGATGGACCGGTGCTGGATGCCGTAAGGCGGGACTTTCCCGGTTGCTATGTAAAGATGCGCAAGCTCAAGGAATATCCTGACTATGTCCACCCGCCTCAATGCAGATCAAACAAGCTGGAAGCCAAGGTCATCTGGGATGATGGAGAGCACTGCTATCGTGCCGAACAGATTGAGAATAGCGGCGTGCTGGGGTTCGGATTAAGCATGGAAGACGCAATCAGGAATCTCAAGGTGAGCCACAACTTTGGCCTGATGCTGGTACGACTGGAGGCGGGGTGTGGAATACCATAACCAATTTGAGATGAAGGTGTGTCTGTTTGTTTTGCCGTAGAACGTATACGCCAAGGGCCAGCGCCGCAATGAAAAAGTTCCTTTTATCCATGTCTCTCTAGATAGGAAAAAAGCTCCCAGCCAGTAAGACATCCCCCACCAGAGGTTGTGTCTGGTCCCGCGGGAGTGTGATGTAAAATTTAACAATCTCAAAATTACACTTGACCATATCCGTTTTAACGAATATGCTTTCCCCATGAAACAAACCTTGCTAATTTACAAAGCTCTGGCGGATGAAACCCGCCTCCGCATCCTGGCACTTCTTCTCTCCGAAAGTGAACTCTGCGTCTGCGACATTATAGCGGCTATCAAGCTGCCCCAGTCGACAATTTCCCGCCACCTCGGCCACCTCAGAAAAGCCGGACTGGTGAACGATCGTCGCTGTGGAATGTGGATTTATTATTCGATCCGAGATAGCGTTGATACGCAGAAGGAGCTCATCTCTCTTCTAAAAAAACAACTCCTTAACAGAAAAGCTTCAGTCGCAGACCGAGAGCAGCTAGCCAGTTTCGGCGAGGGGAACCGCTGCGTCTAAAAAAATTTGCCCAACCATATCCGCTAAAACGAATATGACAAGGAGAATTCCAATCCATGAAGAAAAAAGTCCTCTTCCTCTGTACCCATAATTCCTGCCGCTCCCAGATGGCGGAGGGAATCGTCAACCACTACATCAACGACCGGTTGCAGGCGTTCTCAGCCGGGACCGAGGCAACATCCGTCAACCCAAGAGCCCTAGAAGTGATGCAAGAGATCGGTATAGATCTCTCTGGCCACCATTCCAAAACTATGGACGAGTTCGCCGGAGAGAAACTTGATTACGTCATCACCCTATGTGGCGACGCCAACGAGAGGTGCCCCCTTTTCTTCGGTGGAGTCGAGAGGATTCACATCGGCTTTCACGACCCATCCAAGGTCACCGGCACCGATGAGGAGGTCATGGCAGAATTCCGCAGGGTCAGGGACGAGATCAAAGCCACACTGTTGCAATTTTTCGAGGGCAAGTAGCCAGAGAACGCGCTTCCATGCGCTTTGACAAAAATTGTTGTCATGTTTAGATATCCATCACTAAGGAGGCATAGCATCATGTCCGAAGGCATTTCAAAGAAACTCCCTTTCCTAGACCGCTGGCTCACTTTCTGGATCTTCGCCGCCATGGCCCTGGGTGTCGGGCTCGGCTGGTTCGTGCCCGGCGTGGAGGGGTTCATCAACAGCTTCCAGGTAGGAACAACAAATATCCCCATCGCCGCCGGCCTGATTCTCATGATGTACCCCCCCTTCGCCAAGGTGAAGTACGAGGATATGCCGCAAGTTTTCCGCGACAAGAAGATACTTGGAATTTCCCTGGTGCAAAACTGGGTGGTCGGGCCAATCCTCATGTTTGTTCTCGCCATCGTCTTCCTGCGCGATAAGCCGGAGTACATGGTGGGACTGATCATGATCGGCTTGGCGCGTTGCATCGCCATGGTGATCGTATGGAACGATCTGGCCAAGGGAAACACGGAGTACGCCGCCGGCCTCGTGGCCTTCAACAGTGTCTTTCAGGTGCTGTTCTACAGCGTCTATGCCTGGTTTTTCATCACCGTGCTGCCTCCCTTGATGGGACTTAAGGGCGTGGTGGTAAATGTCGGAATCGGCCAGATCGCCGAGAGCGTCTTCATCTACCTCGGCGTACCTTGCATCGCCGGCGCACTCACCCGGCTCATCGGCGTCAAAATTATGGGGGTGGAACGGTACCACAGGGAGTTTGTGCCTCGGATCAGTCCCATTACCCTGATCGCGCTTCTTTTCACAATTGTGGTCATGTTCAGCCTCAAAGGGAACCTGATCGTGCAACTGCCGATGGACGTGGTGCGGATCGGCATCCCGATGCTGATCTACTTTGTAGTGATGTTCCTGGTATCCTTCTGGATGGGCAAACGGCTGGGCGCCGATTATTCCAAAACCACCACGCTGGCCTTTACCGCCGCCAGCAACAACTTCGAACTGGCCATAGCAGTAGCTATTGCGGTGTTCGGCATCAATTCCGGCGCAGCATTCGCGGCGGTCATCGGCCCGCTGGTGGAGGTGCCGGTGATGATCGGGCTGGTCAATGTGGCGTTCTGGTTCCAGAGGCGGTATTTCGTTACTGCCTGACTCCATTTTTCGGCCTTTAGGACCAAGCGATGTGACGGGCAAGATGCATGAGTTTCTTGCAAAGGAGCCTCAAATGTCACAAACATTCATGCAAAATCCACCCAAGAATCTCTTTTTTACCGGCAAGGGGGGCGTTGGTAAAACAACAGCCTCGGCGGCAACCGCTATCGCCCTGGCCGACAGCGGCAAGCAGGTCCTGCTGGTGAGCACCGACCCTGCCTCCAATCTGGACGAGGTGCTGGGCCTGGCCCTGTCAGCAGAGCCTGTCCGGGTACCAGATGCCCCCGGTCTTTTTGCCTCGAATGTCGACCCGGAAAAGGCTGCCGCTGCTTACCGCGAACAACTGGTTGGCCCCTATCGCGGCGTTTTGCCGGATGCTGCCGTTCGGAGCATGGAGGAGCAGCTTTCCGGCGCCTGCACGGTGGAGATTGCCGCCTTTAACGAGTTTGCCACGCTGATGGGGAATCCGACCGCGGTGGAGCGCTTCGATCATATCATCTTCGACACGGCACCGACCGGTCACACCCTGCGCCTCCTTTCCCTGCCGGCAGCCTGGAGCGACTTCATCGACACGAACGTGGGAGGCACTTCCTGTCTCGGGCCGCTGGCCGGTTTGAAGGCCCAACACCTTTTGTACGAGAACACCCGCCGGGCACTGGCCGATGCCGCGCAGACTCTGGTGGTGGTAATAAGTCGACCGGATGCGGCCCCCCTGGCAGAGGCAACCCGGGCCTCCGCCGAACTGCGCCAGCTGGGGGTCACCAATCAGCACCTGGTGATCAATGGCGTTCTTAACCTGACCGACCCAGGCGATGCCGTGGCGGTTGCCCTCCGCGAGCGGAACCTGAATGCTCTGGGCGCCATGCCCCCTGCTCTTACACAACTCCCACGGACGGAATTGCCTTTGCAGGGCGCTGAGTTGGTCGGCATCCCGGCGCTGCGGGCGTTTTTCTCTCTAGGCGGCGCCATCCCCTCAGTTGCCACTGCCACATCATCAACCTCGCTACCGGGGCCGCTGACCAACCTGCTCGACAACCTGGCAGCCTTGCCCGGCGGGGTCATCATGACCATGGGAAAAGGTGGCGTCGGCAAAACAACCCTGGCGGTGACCATTGCCCAGGCCCTGGCAGGACGGGGGAAACCGGTACACCTGACAACGACCGATCCAGCCGCCCATGTCGCCCTGACCCTTGGCGCAACCCCGGAGGGAATGCGCGTGAGCCGGGTCGATCCAGAGGTCGAAACCATGGCATACCGCAAGGAAGTCCTCGACACCGTCGGCGCGAGCCTGGATGATGAAGCCCGGGCGCTGATGGAGGAAGATCTGCGCTCCCCCTGTACCGAGGAGATCGCTGTTTTCCGCGCTTTTGCCAAGGTCGTGGCCGACGGGACGGACGGCTTTGTGGTAATCGACACAGCCCCGACCGGACACACGCTCCTGCTGCTGGATGCCGCAGAAACCTACCATCGGGAGGTTTCCCGCTCCATGAACGAGATCCCGGAGGCGGTGCGTCAACTCCTGCCCCGTCTGCGGGATCCCGATTTCACCAAGGTGTTTTTGGTGACCCTGCCGGAGGCGACGCCGGTGCATGAAGCATTGTCGCTCCAGGCCGACCTGCGCCGTGCCGGAATCGAGCCGGCGGGTTGGATTATCAACCAGAGTCTTGCACCGCTCTCAGTTAGCGACCCAGTCCTTGTGCAGCGCCGCGTAAGGGAATTTCGCTATATTGAAGAGGTTTTTCGTCAGGGTTTCCCCACCTGCCTGATCCCGTGGCAGGCTCAACCGACGTCGATCCATTAAACAGAAAAGAGATCAGCGCTTTTTTTGAGATAGCCGCTGATCTCCCGTGCATGGTTGCCGCACAGGGTCTCCCTTTGCAAAGGGGGACTTGCAGTGGCTGTTCACTTAAGATGAATAATCAGGAGATTTTCCACAGATAAACAGACAAACCAAAAGGAGTTACACCATGAAAATTGAAATTTACGACCCTGCCATGTGCTGCTCGACCGGAGTCTGCGGCCCAAGCGTCGACCCCGAACTCGTGAGAATCCAGGAGGCTCTGCGCCAGATTCAGAAGCAGGCCGCCGAAGTACAAGTGTCCCGCTACGCCCTGTCGGCCGAGCCCCAGGCTTTTGTCGCCAACGCCGCCGTCGCCGAATTGCTTAAGAGCGAGGGGCCGGAGTGCCTGCCGCTCGTCTTTGCGGATGGGAAAATCGCCAGCAAGGGAAGCTATCCCGCCAACGAGCAGCTCCAGGCAATACTGAAGGAAGCCGGCATCGAGGTGGCGCTGGCCGAGAAGAAAAAAGCCTCCTGTGGCTGTGGCCCCGGCTGCTGCTGATTCTCCGGAACCGGAAGTGCTTACAAAGAGGGACATTCCATGGACGAGAAAACCAAAGAACTGATTGCCATCGGCGCATCAGTAGGCGCCCACTGCCAGCCCTGCCTCGCCTGGCATGAGAAGGCCCGTGAACTGGGCAAGTGAGAGGCCGGTTCATCTGGGGTGGAAGTGAAAGCGCGGGTGATAAGGCGTCGCAAGGAGTAACTGGCCGAGGTTGGCTGGTTAAAAGCAAAGGAGTATGGACAATGACGACAGGACCAGACGAAAAAAGCACTAAACCTGCAGAGATGGGGGACGGTGATGCGACAGGGGATATGCCCGGTTGCGGACCGGGGTGTGGTTGCGGGGAACCGGACGGTAAAGGCAACAAAAAAAAGAACATCGCCATTTGCCTGGTCGTGCTCGTGGCGATCGGCGGCATTCTTCTCTTCAAAACGACAAACGCCAAACAAACTACCTCCGGCACCGGAACGACCGGATATTCGTCCACCAACTTCGCAGCAAAAATTAAAGGTCCTGTACTCAACAGTGCCGGTCAGAAGGGAGGAAGCGGGGCATCGTTGTCTGCCATTTCCGAGCTCGATACCGTGGCCGCCCAGTTGGATACCGTCTTTCTCGTCATTCCCGGCAAAGATAGTGCCCCGTCTACGAAAGAAACAGGTAGCGCGCTGGCATCGGTTGAGGGAACCCTGAACGCGAAAGGCCTGAGTACCGGTATCTACACATTGCAATCCGATTCGCCCGACTACCCCGATGTCGCAGCCAAGGTGGCAGCGCCAGGGATTGCCGTGCTGACCAAGGGACGAGGCATAGGGTATGTGTCATCGGGCGGGATATCGGAATCGAACCTCATGCAGGCATATGTCGCCTCGACACTCGGGGGAGGCTGTTGCCCGCCCGGTGGTGGTAACGCCGCCGCCCCGTGCAACTGACGAGGTGATGCGTGCTTGATTATTGCATTACCACACTCCAAAACGCTTCTTCCCAGCCGATAGGGTTGCTCTTTGCCTTCCTGCTCGGCACGGTGAGCGCCGCTACCAGCGCCTGCTGTACCTTACCGGCGCTGGGCATCCTCGTTGGTTATTCGGGAGCACGCGAGGAGAAAAACCGGCGTGCGGCGCTCGGGTCCGTCATCTTCTTCACCTTGGGCACCATCCTCTCCCTGATGATTATCGGCGGCATTGCCGGCTTTGTCGGCCAGACCGCGCAAACATCCCTGGGGGGCTACTGGGAACTCTTTGCCGGGGTAGTGGCTATTCTCTTCGGTCTGGCAACGCTGAAATTACTCCCTTTCAATCTCCCTGCATTAAGCAAGACGACAACCACGAACCGTCCGGCAAATCTGGGCCCGGCGACGGCAGGGTTGCTCATGGGAGGCGGTGTCGCGGCGAGTTCGCTCCCCTGCAATCCAGGCATCTTCATCGTTCTCGGTGCGGCCATTCTGCAGGGTCAGGTGGTCTGGGCAACGCTGTTGATGTCCCTGTTCGCCATAGGATTCAGTCTCCCCTTGGGAGCTGTTTTGCTCGGTGTTTCTCTGGGAAAGACCGCACTTGTGTCAAAAAATGCCGACGCCGCGATACGCTGGGGTTCAGGGTGTATCCTCCTGGTTGCGGGATTCTATCTCCTGGCCACCTTTTGAATGACAAAGATGTGCGGGATGGTCAACGAGTGACCGATTAAAAATGACGGAGAGACAATGACCATGGCAACACCGGAAATCGCGTTCACCTTTCCGTTCAATATATATAAGCCCGTAATCCACAAGACCAGACTCTTACTGATTGGCGGGAAGGAAGGTGTCGGCAAAAGTACCCTGGCATGTGTAACCGCTTACTATATGTCCATGCTCGGTTACAATACCCTCCTCCTGACTGCTGACCCCACCGCACACATAGGCATCATGCTCGGAAGCGAAATACCCCCCCGGGTGGAGTCGGTCCCAGCTGTGCCGCGTCTCTGGACGATGCATATTGATCCAAGAGAGGCGACTAGGGATTATAAGGAAAAGGTATTTTCCGATGCAAAGGATCGTTTTACAAAGAGCAATCTGACCGCCATGGCTGAGGAAACGGAACCCTGTACCGAGGAAATGGCTGTCTTCGACCGTTTCGCCGATTTTGTCGGAGGTTCGGATTTCGACGTGATTGTCTTTGATACCATCCCCACCGGCCTTACCCTGCGCCTCCTGGAGCTTTCTTTCAACTACTCTGAACAGGTTAAAGTGATGGTTGATAAGGAAGAAAGTCCCCTCACCCAAGAACAGACCCGCAAGCGTTTTGATTTAATAAGTAGGGTCAAGGATCCGGACACGACCCTTTTCACCTTAGTGGTCACCCCTGAGGCAACACAGGTTAGCGAGGCTCACCGAACCTTCCTTGACCTGCGGGAGGCTGGTATCAAGGTAGGTCTGGTCGTCGCTAACCGTCTGCTTCTCCCCGACCCGAAAGCCGATGATTTCTACCGCAACAGGGTTGAGGTGCAGAGCAATTGCCTTGCGGATATTGCGCGACTTTTCCCGTGTCCGGTTGCAGCTATGCCGCTCCTCACCGGGGAGATTATCGGCCTCGACCTTTTGAAGCAGGCTGCCGAATTATTTTTCATCTGGGGAGCGGATAAACTGCGAAATACCTGAGTGATTTTAATTATTTATAGTTTTTCTATACCGCTACAAATCAATACATACAGCAATAAAGGACGGAGACTATTATGGATTCGCCTAATTCAAGGGAACCTAAGACCCCGCAAAAAATAATCCGCGACACAATAGAGCTTTGCGCCGACTGCGACACCTGCCGCACCCTCATGGACGAGGAATGCACGTTTTTCCCCGAGGTTTATCGGCTCTGGGACCGGGAAAAGGAGGATGGAATCCCCATTACCGAGAAGGAATTGCGCAACCTGGCGGAGCTCTGTACACTCTGCGGTCTCTGCCCCTGCCCCAATATTCCCTCCGGGATAATGGAGGCTAAGAGCCTCTACATCGACAAGGAAGGCTTGCCATTAGCAATCCGGCTGCTCACGGATGTCCCGCGCATGGCCCGCGTGTGCGGAACCTTTCCTCGGCTGGTCAACGCACTGCAGTCGAGCAAAACCGTCGGTCCACTGCTGCGAAGGCTTACTCGTGTACACCCCGAGCGGGAGATCCCATCGGTTCCCGGACAGAATTTTTTTCAATGGGCCGCAAAGAGAGGATTGACCTGTAGAAAGGAGAGTAGCCGCAACGTGGCCTATTTCGCGGGGTGTACTGCCGGATATCTCTTCCCCCAGGTCGGCCGGGCGACAGTGGAGGTCCTGGAGCGCAACGGCATGAACGTCTACGTTCCTCCCCAGGAGTGTTGCGGCATGCCGCACCTTGTGGAAGGAAACCGCACTGCCACGCTGCAGGTAGTTCGATCCAACCTTGAACAATTGCAGGACCCGGTCCACAAAGGCGAAGATCTCGTCTGCTCCTGTCCCACCTGCGGGTTCTTCATGAAGGTGCTCCTCAAAGATAGAACCTACTATTCAGAGGCATACCAGAGGTCGATAAATGCCGGGGAGGATGAGATAAAGATCCCGCACCCAAGTCCCGGGAGCAAGGAGCACATGGTGCTCAGAAAATCGACCTACCAGCGTATCCTGAAGGATGACGGCTATTTTTCCTCCCTCGACCCCATGGCCCGCATCGGCCTGGCTGAGCACATCTCCGACGCCGGGGAGTATCTGGCCCGCCTCCATGCCGAGGGGCGCTTCGACACCGACTTCAGCTCCATACCCGAGCGCATGGTCTACTTTGCGCCCTGCCACCAGCGCGAGCAGAAGATAGGCAGCCCGTACCCTGACCTTCTGGCGCTGATCCCCGGAATTACCATCGAACCTGTTGGCGGATTGGACTGTTGCGGCATGGGCGGTAATTTCGGGTTCAAGGCCGATTTCCACGTCAAGTCCCTTGCCGTAGGTCGCCCCCTGATGGAGAAAATACGGGAGAAGGCCCCCCAGGGGATCATCACCGATTGCATGAGTTGCAGTCTGCAATTCCGCCACGCACTCCCCTACCCCGTTTTCCACCCGATGGAAATCCTGGCCAGGGCCTATCGAGACAGCTAGGCTGCGGACGGCGGGGTGCTGTTCCCGCATAATGCTGAAAAAAAACCTGAAGCGCTCGGGACGCGATCTGCGCGAATTCAGAAAGATCATTGTCTTTGACGACCTGCAGGTTATCATCAAGACGGTCCAGGACGGGGACGGCATCTCGTTCCTTTCCCGCGACCTCATCTCCGGCAAACTTGCCACGAACAGGCTGTTGGAGCATCAACTCGCGGGCTTCAACCATCTCCGCAGGCGCTCGCTGGTATTCAGCAATAAAAGTGCACGCAGTGCCTGCCTCGACCATTTCGCAGAGACTATTTACGGTTACTTCAATCATCCTCCATGTCCATCCTGATTACTCCACCCTCGCTCGCGCCACGGGGCTGACCAGAACCCGGGCCTCGCGCTCTTCTTTCTGCAGGCCGTTGTCGCCGGCTGCATGGGCACACCCGGTCATCATGGCGACCGCAAGCAGGGCCCGGGCGCCGGTTGCGCTTTTCTTCATGTAGATCCTCCCGTTCGTGAGTCAGGCGCGCCCCGCGTCCGCCGTCAGCATCCCTGTAGCTCGTCGCCCGACGCCTCGTTGATGTTCATGGGGGCATCCTGCTTGATCTGCTCCATTTTCGCCTTGCCGAAACGCAGCACCACGTCGTTCCCCTTCACCTCCATGACCTTGGGGGAGCCCCCCATGGCGGAGACGTTGCCTCCCTTCTTCACCCACCCCGGGACTTTCTGCTCGGCCGTACATAGTCTTGGGTGACACGGCTAGGCAGGAAGAAGCCACCTTCAAATTTGCCAGGGCAATCCTGAATTACTTCGATGCGCCTTGTGACCTACTCTCGGAAACCGATGTCGCCGCCTGACTGTTGAACCACCCTACCCAGTCAATCCGGCTCAATCCGCAAGGTTGATTGACCCAACCCATTGACGACCTCAAATTTCCTGCCTCCATGATCTTCCTCCATTTCCGTAACTGGTGACGATTCGGTTCCCGTGAGATCCTGAAGGGACCGGCAGCCGCCGGGCAAGGGCACCCGCAAGGGGTGCCCCTACAGAGTCGGTGTTGTTGGGATACCCCTTGCGGGTATCCTCTCCGACAGTGAGCGGCGGGGGCAGTCCATACTCCCTCACCCCTTTCCCCTGATGGCGAGGGGGAGTTTCTCAAACTTCCTGACAGCTCAGATGAATCCTGGATGGCTGAAGGCAGCACTGATTAGTTCTTGATGTATGAATAGAGAGCGATACACTCAAACATCTCACAATATAAGCTAATAAAGGAGGTCCGTTATGGGAAAAAAGGGGTTCATCCTCTGTGTATGCCAGGGAACCTGTCCAAGCTTTGCCAAGATGGATATCTTCGGGGTCCTCTCCGACATACGGCGGGAGAAGATTTTCGACTACGTCTGCCTGCACCCGCAACTCTGCGTAGGTGACGGCGAGGAGTTCCTGAAGGTGCTTCTCTCTGGAGGGGAGACGGAAAAGCTCTACATCGCCGCCTGCGACCCGCAGATGCAGTGCAAAATGTTCCGGGATGCCTTCGAGGCGGTAGGCTTCGACAAGGCGAATCATATCCCCCTCGACATCCGCAACAAGACGACCGAGGAAGCGGTGGCTGCCATCAAGGAACTGGCGGCGGACAAGCCGTGATGCCTGCGAGTGAAACAACAGTGAGCTTTACCGGCCGAATTCCGCGGATGCTCCTTGTTGCAGCGGCCTCCCTATTCTTTCTTTCGGCCGGCATCGGTCCGGCGGGCGCGGCCCTGGCCAGCGGCGAACGGGTGACTGTCTACTACTTCCACAGCACCATACGCTGCGAGACGTGCCTTCTAATTGAGGGGCTGGCGGATGCGACGCTTCGCGCCGAGTTCTCCGACGAGTTGTCAAGCGGCACCCTGGTGTGGCGCCCTCTCGACGTGCGTCTGCCCGAGAACAGCCTTTTGGTCGAGGAGTTCGGCCTGAGGGCCAGCGATCTTGTGGTGGTCCGGGAGAAATCGGGAGGGCAGCAGTCGCGGGAAGAAATCCCCGGACTCTGGGAACTGGCAGCGGACCCGGAACGGTTAAGCCGTCACCTGAAGGACGTGGTGGTCCGGCTCCTTGGAAACAGGAACTGAGGCCGGCTTTTCATACTTTTCACACACTTTCCTCACACTCATTTCATGATCGCTTGCTATGGTTCAGTATCGCCTATCATTTTGAAAGGAGGAACCGGCATGGAGCTTGTCGTTGCGGAAAACGTCCACAAGGTGTATCAGGCCGGAGAGGTCAGCATCACTGCCCTGAAGGGGGTGAGTTTCAAAATAGAGCCAGGGGCTTTCGTCTCCTTCGTCGGGCCCTCGGGAAGCGGCAAGACGACGCTCCTGAACCTCATAGGCTGCCTCGACAAACCAAGCGAAGGAAAGCTGACGGTGGCCGGCACCGATGTCGCAGCTCTCACCCGGACGGCGGGGGCCGCTTTCAGGGGGGCGAATATCGGCTTCATCTTCCAGGATTTCAACCTCCTTCCGGTGCTCACGGTCTATGAAAACATCGAATATCCCCTGCTCATGGTCCAGGAAGTGCCCGTGAAGACGCGGGCTGAGCGGGTCCTCTCCCTGCTTGGCTCCGTCGGGATGACGCAGCAAAAGGACAAGTACCCGGACCAGATCTCGGGGGGGCAGAAACAGCGCGTCGCGGTGGCCCGTGCCCTGGTGACGAACCCCAAGCTTGTACTCGCCGACGAGCCGACGGCGAACCTGGACCACAAGACCGCCTTCATGGTGATCGACCTGATGAAGAAGATGCGGGACGAATTCAACACCACCTTCATATTCTCCACCCACGACCAGAAGATCGTCGGCCAGGCGGAGACCATCTTCAACCTGGAAGACGGGGAATTGACCGGCACGCAGGGCAAAGGAGGTGAGCAGCATGGGCAACCTGCTTAAGATAGCCTTCCGCAACCTCTTGCGCTACAAGAGGCGGACCCTGCTCACGGCCTCGCTCATCACCATCGGGGTCGTATTCGTGCTGGTCTTCACATCCGTCACGGGATCTTTCAAGAACATGATGATAGCCCAGAACACGGATTCCATGCTCGGGCACCTCCAGGTGCACCGAAAGGGATACGTGGCATCCATCGACAATCTCCCGCTGAACCTCAACCTGAAGGCCGGGGCCATGGCGAGACTGGAAAAGACGCTGAACGCTCAGCCGGAAATCGCGGCGTACTCGCCGAGGATAAAGTTCGGCGCCATGTTCAGCACCTTCGTGGAGACGACCAACATCAGGCTGAACGGTATTTATCCCGAGAGGGAATCGGCTGTCGTTCCGCTTCTGCCGGCAAGGATCCTGGAGGGGAAAAAAAGCCTTGAACGAGGAGACATCTGGCTGCCGGAACTCCTGGCCAAGGGGATGAAGGCAAAAATCGGGGACACCGTGGTGATCGTCGCCACCAACAAGGAGGGGTCCGTCAACGGCAAGCAGTTCAAGGTCGCCGGGGTGCTCGACAGCGTCACCGGCCCCGGCGGGCGGGACGGTTACATCCATATCGAAGATGCGGCCGAGGTGCTGCGGATGGAGGGGATGGAGATCAGCGAGGTGGCGATCAGGCTCAAGGATTTCGGCCGGCTCGACTCTTTCCAGGGGAAACTCGACGCTCTTTTGGCAAAGGAGCTGAACCAGCAGGGAAAACCGATTTTCGAGATCCACACCTGGGAAAAACTCTCTCCTTTCTACAACATCGCCCGGATGATCGACGTCATGACATTTTTCATGAAGCTCATGCTCATAGCCATTGTGCTGGTGAGCATCATGAACGTGATGATCATGGCCGTCTATGAGAGGATAAGGGAAATCGGCACCATGGCGGCCATCGGCACCCCTCCCGGAAGGATACTCTCCATGTTCGTTCTCGAGGGGCTAAGCCTCGGCGTCGGAGGGGCGATCCTGGGGGACATCGCCGGTGCAATTATCATTTTTATCCTCAACATGCTGAAAATAACCTATGACTTCGGCAGGCAGAAGGGCTTCGTTTTGCATGCCGGCATAAACCCCGCAGACATCATCGTCCTGTCGGTAATCGTGATCATCATATCGGTCATTGCCAGTCTCCAGCCGGCCTTCAAGGCGTCCAGGATGGAGCCGATCAAGGCGCTGAGACACGTATAGGAGGTTTACCATGAGAAAGCTGGCCGTTTTGGTTCCGCTGCTCTTAGCTCTTTTCACATCGGCCGCTTTTGCCGCCGACAAGCCAAGGATAGCCGTCGCCTCCGAAGGCAAAGCCCCCTCATCCCAGGTGAGCAGTGTCGCGGCGAGGTGTCCCTATTTCCTCGTCTTCGACGACAAGGGGAAGCTTCTCGAAGCCCTGGACAACCCGCATAAAAACGCCTCGGGCGGGGCAGGAGCCCTGGTGGCGGATTTCCTCTCCCGAAAGGGCGCAACCGTCATCATCGCCGGGGCGTTCGGCCAGAACCTGGTCGGCGCCATGAAGGCCAAGGGGATGAACTACCTGGAGTTCAAGGGAAGCGCCGCGGATGCGGTGAAAAAGGCCCTGAAGTAAACAGGAGGAAGCATGCGCAGCATAACCGCTTTTATCCTCATCCTGATGATGGCGCTTTCAGCCCATGCCCTGGACGGCGGGGAGCTGCTCAAGCAGGTGGACAGAAACCTCAACCCCGAATCGTACGAGTCGTACCGGAAACTCATCAACATCGAGCCGGACGGGAGAAAGAAGGAGTATGTCCTCTTTTCCGTCAAGAAGGGAACGGACAAGGTGGCAGCGCTGTTCATCTCTCCGGCCAGCGAAAAGGGGCGAACGACGCTGCGTCTAGGTGAGAACATGTGGCTCTACATGCCGACGGTGGGCAAGCCGATAAGGATCACGAGCCTGCAGTCGGTGGTCGGCGGGGTCTTCAACAATGCGGACATCCTGCAGCTGGATTACGCCGCTGAATACGACGTTGAAAAGGCGGAGGAGACCGGCGGCGAATACCTGCTGCACCTCAAGGCGAAGACCGGAACCGTAGCCTATGACCGGCTCAGGTTATGGGCCGACCGACAGAGGAAACTCCCGGTCAGGATCGAGTGCCTCACCGCGGCGGGGATGCTGATAAAGACCATTTACTTCAAGGAGGTGAAAGATTTCGGCGGCGGCATCGTGCGCCCCTCGGTCATCGAGACCGACAGCCCCCTCTTCCGGGGGTACAAGTCGGTGATGATCTTCGCGAAAATCAGGAAGAAAACATTCAAGGACGAGGTTTTCACCCTGACGTTCATGCCCAACCTTGAATCGCTGCGTTAACCGATGGCACGGGGTACGCTGGCAATGCTGCCGATTCTGGCGCTGGCCCTGCTGCTGGTAATGGGGCCCGACTGCCGTGCGGAAGACTACCGGTTCGACGACGCCGAGATGGAAAAAAAGCCGTACCATGTCGGGGGGTATGCGGAGTTCCGTCCGCTGTTTTTCGGGCTCGACCGGGACGCGGCCCAATACCTGCTCAAATTCTACAACCGCGACGAGGGTGACACCGCCACCGAATACAACGGCAAGCTGCAGCTGGAAGGGAGCCTGGAGAAAGGGGTCGGGCGGCTCTTCGTCAGGACCAACAGCGATTACCGCAATTCCTATCAAGGCGCTTCCTTCAGGACGACCATTTACGACGGGTACCTCTCGCTGAAACCGTCATCATCCCTCACGCTGGACATCGGGAAAAAGAGCCTGAGATGGGGCAAGGGGTATGCCTGGAATCCCGTTGCCTTTCTCGACCGCCCCAAAGACCCCGATGACCCGGAACTGAACCTGGAAGGCTTCATCATCGCATCGGCCGACTACATAAAGAGCTTCACCGGACCGGTGCAAACCGTCTCGTTCACCCCGGTACTGCTCCCGGTTTACGACCGGGTGAACGACGACTTCGGGACGCTGCGGCATGTCAACGCAGGCGGAAGGCTCTATCTGCTCATCCACGATACGGATATCGACCTTGTTTTTCTGGCGGGAGGAAGCAGGACGAACCGGTACGGCGTCGACTTTTCCCGGAACATCACCTCGAATTTTGAGGTTCACGGGGAGTTTGCCTATATCGAGGAGTTCAGGAAAAGAACCGTCGACGCCGCGGGTAGCACCACCGAGCGGGAATACGACGCCAAAAGCTGGCTCCTCGGCGTCCGCTATCTAAGCGAGGCCGAAACCACCTGCATCGCGGAGTATTACAGGAACGGCACCGGCTTCAGCAAAAGTGAGATGCGCGGTTTCTTCTCCACTATCAATGAAGGGTTCGCCGCTTTCCGCGCCGGCGGCGACGATTCCCTTCTTCGAAAAGCCGCCAGCCTTGCGGAAGGAGGCTACGGCCGGATGAACCCCATGAAAGACTACCTGTACGCACGGGTGAGTCAGAAAGAGCCCTTCGACCTGCTCTATTTCACGCCGGCGCTGACATCGATCATCAACCTTGACGACGGGAGCTTTTCCCTCTCGCCGGAACTCTTGTATACGGGGGTCACCAATCTGGAGTTGCGGCTCAAGGCAAACGTCCTCGTCGGGGAGGCGGGAAGCGAGTACGGCGAGAAGCAGAACGATTACCGCGTGGAGCTGCGGGCACGCTACTATTTCTGACCAACCCGTCCCGCTGCCCGCTCGGCAGCGGCGGTCATAGGGCAACTGTAGATAAATATAACCCGTGAGATAGAGAGGAGGCTGCAATGGTACCCTTATACGATCCCAAGGATGAACAGGACCTGGCCCGTGTAGAAACGCTTCTGCGCAAGGCCGGCATCGAGTATTTTCTTGCGCCCGAGCCGGAACCGGGGATCGGGCCGTTCCAGATCAGCGTGGATGAAGACGATGTCCCCCATGCCCTGGAGATTTTGAGTCAGGCCGGAGACATCCGGGAAGATTGACTATATGATTGTATTGCAATGCAATTCAATTGACCATAAATCATGGATGCGTCCGCAGCATAAGGTGAAAGAGGTGGTCTGAATGAAGCATCCCATCTTCAAGGCGCTCACCGCAGGCTTCCTGTTACTGGTTTTCCTTGTCGGGGCGGGAACGGTCATGGCCAGGCTGGATAACGCCTCGGGCGTGACCCTGTACTTCTTCTGGGGTGAAGGGTGTCCCCACTGTGAGAAAGCCAAGCCGTTCCTTAAAGAGCTGAAACAGAAGTACCCGGCGCTGCAGATAGAGTCATGCGAGGTGCTGGAACACCGGGAAAACATCCCCCGCCTCATGGAGATGGCGAAGGCCTGCAACCAGGAGGCGACCAGCGTTCCGGCCTTCATTATTGGCAACCGGATGCTGAGCGGCTTTTCTCCGGAGACTGCCATCGAGCTCGAACAACTGATAAAATCCGCCCTTGATGGGGTTGCCGCCAAACATCCCGAACCATCAACCCCGCGAGCCACAGATACCATCACCATTCCCCTCATCGGGCGGGTCGACAGCTCCAGCGTCTCTCTGCCGGTTTTCACCATCATCATCGCCGGACTCGACAGCTTCAATCCCTGCGCCTTCTTCGTCCTCTTCTTCCTGCTGAGTCTACTCATCCACGCCCATTCGCGCGGCAGGATGCTGCTTATCGGTGGCGTCTTCATTTTTTTCTCGGGTCTTATTTATTTTGTCTTCATGGCCGCCTGGCTCAATCTTTTCCTGCTCACCGGGACGCTGTCGGCGGTCACCGTTGCTGCGGGGCTCATCGCCCTGGTCGTGGCGGCAATAAACATCAAGGATTTCTTCTTTTTCGAGCAGGGGATATCCCTGGTCATCCCGGAGGCCAAAAAGCCGAAGCTCTTGGCCCGCATGAGAAATCTCCTCAAGGCCGGCTCGCTCCCTTCAATGGTCGCCGGCACGGCCGTTCTGGCGCTAGCCGCCAACAGCTACGAATTGCTCTGCACCGCAGGTTTCCCGATGATCTACACCAGATTGCTGACCCTTCGGCAGCTGCCCGTCGCCGAGTACTATCTCTACCTGGCCTTCTACAACGTCGTGTACATCATCCCGCTGGCGGTCATCGTCGGCATTTTCACCGTGACCCTTGGCAGCAAAAAACTCACCGAATGGCACGGGCGGGTCCTGAAGCTCGTGTCGGGGCTGATGATGCTGGGCCTTGGACTTGTGCTCCTCATCAAACCCGAGCTGCTCAACAACCCCCTGGCCTCCGCCGGGCTGCTGGCGAGCACTCTTGCCGTGGCGGCACTGGTAATTCTGGCCTTCAAGAAAGCCGAGCAGCATAAATCCGGATCCAAGAAAAATCCGACACATGAACCGGCCCATAAAAAAGGAGAACAACCATGAAGAAGAGATCTGTTGCAGTTCTACTAGCGGCGTTCACTTTTGTGTTGATGACATCGCTCGCCTTTGGCGCACCGTGGAAGGGATGGCGGGGAAGCGGCGGCTGGGGCATGGGAGGGGCATATCAGCAGATGTACAACCCAGCCACGGTGGAGGTCGTTTCCGGTGAGGTCGTGAGTGTTGACAAGGTCATGCCCATGAAAGGGATGGACTCCGGCATCCACCTCATGGTGAAAACCGGCACGGAGGCCGTGTCGGTCAACTTGGGGCCCTCTTGGTACATCGAGCGACTCGACACCAAGATTGCCAAAGGGGACCAAGTGGAGGTCAAAGGCTCGCGGGTTACCATCGCGGGAAAACCCGCAATTATTGCTGCTGAAGTGAAAAAGGGGGATGCGGTCCTTAAGTTGCGCGACGACAGCGGCATCCCCGCCTGGGGTGGATGGAGGAGATAACGGAAGCGGCCCTGCTACGGGCCGGGGCGGGGCCGCTCCAAATGACAATCGATCTGCGCGACACGGCGGGAAAGGAGCTGGCAATGAAAGAGTGGCGTGGCATTCCTAGAGAAGATATCCCCTGGTATCCGACCATCGACCCGGAAAAGTGCATCGGCTGCAAGGCCTGCCTGGAGTGCTGCAAGAATGACGTATTCGAGTTTGATGAGGCGACCGGCAAAACGAGAGTCAAGAACCCCTACAACTGCGTGGTGGAGTGCCGCACCTGCGCCCGGCTCTGTCCGACGGGGGCCATCACCTTCCCCGACGAAGAGTCTTTCACCGCCTACATAAAAGAGAAGCTGGCGGCTGGCCGCAAGGAACCGCATGAGGGGTAACATCCTGTGGAAGGTGACCGCCATTACATAGCAATGAAAGAAATCGGCTCCATCGTGGAGGTGCATGGCCCAGTGGTGCACATCCGCTGCGACCCGCTCCCTCCGCTCCAGCAGGCGCTGGTGACCGAAAACGGGAAGTCCGCGTACACCTTCGAGGTTTATCAGCATCTGGACCGGGAACATCTGCGCGCCATAACACTGGAGCACCCTGCGGGACTCAGGCGCGGCATGGCTGTTTACGACACCGGCGCGCCGCTCCGGGTGCCGGTATCTCCGGCGATCCTCGGCCGCCTGCTGAACGTCTTCGGTGCGCCACTGGATGGCGGACCGCCCCTCGAAACGACCGAATTCCGCACCATCCACGCCAGCCCGGCCCCGCTGCACGAGACGGTTGCGGCCAGCGGCATCCTTGAGACCGGCATCAAGGTCATCGACCTCCTCTGCCCTTTCGTCCGGGGAGGCAAAACCGGTCTCTTCGGTGGAGCCGGGGTCGGCAAGACGGTGCTCATCATGGAGTTCATGCACGCCATCGTCGCTCTGCACCGCGGGGTATCAGTCTTCGCCGGAGTGGGTGAGCGGATTCGCGAAGGACACGAACTCTGGCACGAGATGCGTGAGGCGGGAGTGATGCCCCAGACGCTAATGGTGCTCGGCCAGATGGATGAGTCGCCGGGAGTCCGCTTCCGGGCCGGGCTCTCCGCCCTGACCTATGCCGAATACCTGCGGGACACCATGGGTAAGGAGGTGCTCTTCCTGATGGACAACGTCTTCCGCTTCGTTCAGGCGGGGAGCGAGATCTCGGGGCTCCTCGGGCGCATTCCGGCCACCGTCGGGTACCAGCCGACCCTGATGAGTGAGGTGGCCGAGCTGGAGGACCGGATCATCTCCACCAGCCGCGGCTCCATAACGTCGGTTCAGGCGGTCTATGTGCCGGCCGACGACATGACCGACCCGGCGGTTAACGCCATCCTCGGGCACCTGGACTCCCAGGTTGTGCTCTCCCGGTCCCAGGCGGGAAAAGGAATCTACCCGGCAGTCGACCCCCTACTGTCGACCACCAGCCTCAGGGACCGGCGGACCATCGGTGACCGTCACTACCTGGCAGCAGAAGGGGTGCGGCAACACTTGGCCCGCTACCGGGAACTTGAGGATGTCATCACCATGCTGGGCATTCAGGAACTGTCTGAAACGGATCGTCGGATCGTTCAGCGTGCCCGCCTGCTCCAGCGCTACCTGACTCAGCCGTTTCATGTAACTGCCGAGCACAGCGGCATCAAGGGAGTATCCGTACCGCTTGCCGAAACCCTGACCGACTGCGAGGGGTTCCTGCACGGAGATTTCGACGAGCTCCCCGAAGAGGCTTGCTACATGCGCGGCGGGATGAAGGGGGTGCGGAGGTGAACGGATTCACCATGTTTCTCCAGGACGCAACGCATTCCGAGCGCTTCGACGAGGTCGCCTCATTCGTGGGGGAGGATGCGTCCGGCAGCTTCGGCATCTTGCCCGGCCACGGACGGTTGCTGACCGTGCTCGATTTCGGGTTGGCCCGATTCCGTCATCCGGATGGTAACTGGCATTTCATTGCACTGCCTGGCGCCGTGCTCTCCTTTGCCGACAACGAGCTTGCCATCAGCACCCGCCGCTACCTCTGGGACACGGACCAACGACGGATTGGAAAAGCGCTTGATGAGGAGCTGCGACGCGAGGAGGAGGACCTGAGCGCCATCAGGGAAAACCTGCGTCGGCTGGAGCAAGAGATGCTCAGGAGCCTCTGGAACCTGGAGCGCAGCCGGTGAGGAGCTTATGAAAAACCACGAGAAGCTCAAGGAGCGGGTGGAGGACCAGGTCCGGCGTTCGGATAAAGCTGAGCGGGAGCGACCGACGGTCATCGGCCAGACCGTTTTCCTCGGGACCCTGGGGCTCCTCATGGTCCTGCCGATGGTGGGCGGTGCCTACTTGGGCCGCTGGCTCGACGGCATAGTGGAAGGGTATTCGATACGCTGGACCCTTTCGATGCTCTTTCTCGGCGTCGTCATCGGCGCGACGAATGTCTATCTGTTCGTGAAGAGGTGAGTGATGGACTCCGTGCCCCACATCGTCCTGCAATTTGGTCCCCTGGCGATAACCCGCACGGTGGTGACAACCTGGGGAATCATGCTCTTCATGGCTGCCGTCTCGTGGCTGATCGGACGTCGGCTTGGCCCCGAGCCCGATCAGATGCAGGCTGCGGCCGAGGGGGTGGTGACGGCGCTTGTCGACGCAGTTCGCGCCGTTCTCCCCGATTATTGGGAGCGGGTGTATCCTTTTGTCGCCACCCTCTGGCTCTTCATCGGCTTAGCCAACCTGAGTAGCCTGATCCCCGGCCTACATGCACCGACCGGCGACCTGTCGGCAACGGCCGCCCTGGCGGCTGTGACTTTCCTTTCGGTCCACTGGTTCGGGGTGCGGATTGACGGGGTGCGGGACTACTTGCGGCACTACCTGAAGCCGAGCCCCATCCTGCTGCCGTTTCACCTGATCGGCGAACTGACCCGCACCTTGGCCCTGGGCATCCGCCTTTTCGGCAACATGATGAGCCTGGAGATGGCGGCGATCCTGGTGCTGCTGGTGGCCGGCCTGCTGGTACCGGTGCCGATTCTGATGCTTCACATTGTCGAAGCCCTGGTGCAGGCATACATCTTCGGCATGCTGGCGCTCGTCTATATCGCGGGAGGTATCCGATCCGTGGGGTCCCCCCGCAGTCCCGAGGAAAGGAGCAGTCAATGAGTGGAATGATCTGGATCGTTCTCGCCTCAACCGTCGGCGCCCTCGTGGCCATGGCCATCGGCATCATCTCTCCCGCCCAGGCGATGGGCAAGGCCATCAGCACCGCCCTGGAATCTCTGGCCCGCCAGCCCGAGGCGGAGAAAGCGATCTCGCGCACCCTCTTCATCGGTCTGGCCATGATCGAGTCACTGGCCATCTACTGCCTGGTGGTCGTGTTGATCGTTTTGTTCCGCAACCCGCTTCTGGAATACATTCTCAAATAATGCGAGATGCGAGTCCCTCTAAAAGGACAGGCCATGGAACTTGATTGGACCACATTTCTTCTGGAGATCGCCAATTTCCTCATCCTTGTCTGGATCATGAATCGCCTCCTCTACAGGCCGGTCATGAACGCAATCGCCGCCCGGCGGGCGGGTCTGGCAAGGACGGCAGCCGAGGCGGAGCGGCTGCGCCAGGATGCGGCGGAACTCGAAGCCCGCTACAAGTCGCGGCTGACGGAATGGGAGCGGGAAAAGGAAGGATTGCGCAAGGAGATGTTCGTTGAGTTGAGCGCCGACCGTACCCGGCTGGAAGCAGCCCTCCATGCCTCCCTGGAACAGGAACGTGACAAGGCGCGCACCATCCGGGACCAGGATCTGCGCGACAGGCTCCGGGAAATGGAGGAAATCGCTCTTGGCCAGGGGAGCCGCTTCGTAACCCGGCTTCTGGAAGAGGTACGCAGCCCTGAACTTGAAGAGCGGCTTCAGGGGCTTTTTCTCTCGAGCTTGGCAACATTGCCTGCTGAGCGCCTGCGGGCCATTGCCGAAGCATTGAGTGAACCTGGTGTCCCAGTGCGAGCGGCAACCGCTTTTGTCTGTCCCGAGCAGCGGCGCACGGAGATTCGTCAACGGCTGTCAGAGATTTGCGGCTATCAGGGGGCCATAGAATTTATCGAGGAACCGGCGCTCATCGCCGGCGTGCAATTGAGAGCCGGCCCCTGGATACTGGATGCTACCCTACACGGTGAACTCGGCTATTTTACGGAGGCGGCGCACCATGGCGACTTTGCCGCCTAACGGCACCTCCCTGCTGGCGACCCAGGCCCGTTGGCTCGAAGGGTACCGCCCCACGGTCCGGGTGACCGAACGGGGGTGCATTGTTTCCATCGGCGACGGCATCGTCTGGGTGAAGTGCCTCCCCTCAGCCGCCCTGGAGGACATCATCCGTTTTGAGGACGGCAGCCGCGCCCTCGTGTTCCAACTCACCCGCGACCTGGTCGGCGCAGTGCTCCTGCACCAAAACGACGGACTTACCTCCGGGACTGCGGCCTATCTCTCCGGGCAGGGGCTGACCATAGCGACCGGGGACCCGCTTCTGGGCCGGGTAATCGATCCTCTCGGCACCCCCCTCGACGGCCTTGCCGTCCCCGATGCCCCGTTTCGTCGCCCTATCTTCGCCCCGTCGCCCCCCATTACTGCCCGTGATTTCGTGTCCCGCCCTCTTTATACCGGCACAACGATCGTCGACACCATGATCCCCATCGGACGCGGGCAGCGGCAATTGATTATCGGAGGAAGCAGCACCGGCAAGAGTTCCCTCGCCGTTGACGCAGTAATCAGACAGCGCAAGGAGGGTGTACGCTGCGTCTATGTTCTCATCGGCCAGAAGAGATCCAAAGTCGTCTCCATCATCGAGACCCTCCGCGCCGCCGACGCCCTCGCTTATACCACGGTCATCGTCGCCGAGGCGAGTTGCCTTCCTGGCCTGAAATACCTGGCACCCTTTGCCGGATGCGCGGTGGCCGAGGAGTGGATGCGCCGGGGCATGGATACGCTGGTCGTTTACGATGACCTCACCCTCCACGCCCAGACCTACCGGGAACTTTCCCTATTACTGCGGCGGCCGCCCGGGCGAGAAGCCTATCCCGGGGACATTTTCTTCCTTCACGCCCGCCTGCTGGAACGATCCACCTGTCTGGCCGGCGCGAGCGGCGGCGGCAGCATGACGGCTCTACCGATCATCGAGATCCAGCAGGGGGAGATCTCCTCCTATATCCCTACCAACCTGATATCCATAACCGACGGTCAGATCTACCTGGACCAGGACCTCTTCGCTGCCGGCTTCCTCCCCGCCGTCGATGTCACCCGCTCCGTATCCCGCATCGGTGGCAAAGCGCAGCATGAGCGGATCAAGCAGGCCGCAGGCCGGATGAAACTCGACTACCTTCAGTTCCTGGAACTGGAGCTATTCACCCGCTTCGGCTCCCGGCTCGAAGCATCCATGGAGGCGAAGATCCGGCGCGGACAACTCCTGCGTGAGATTCTTCGCCAAGAACGAATGGCGCCCTTACCTGCCGAGTTCCAGGCAGCCTGGCTCACCGCCTTCAACGAAGGCTTCTTTGACCACCTGTCGCCAGCAGAGGTTCCCCCGCTGCTCCGTCTCCTTGAAACAGGAGCAAAGTCGGGGCGGCTGTCCCTTGACGATGATCAGAACGCATGGCGGGAAGCGGTCGCCGCTTGGCTCGGAAAGGAGGAACCCAGTGGGGAAGCGCAGTGACATCGACCGGCGACTCCACACCCTGACGGACATCAGCGCGATCCTGCGTGTGATGCGGACTCTGGCCATCATGGAGACGGGAAAGCTCTCGCGTTTCCTCGCAGCCCAGACCCGGGTGGTTGAGAGCATAGAGGCGGCCGCGGCTGATTTCCTCTACTTCTATCCCGAGGTCGCCGCCCCGGCCGAAAGCGTCGTAACGGTCCGGCTCATGATTGGCTCCGAGCGGGGATTCTGCGGCGACTTCAATGAAATCGTCCTCCATGCACAGGCGAAGCTCCAGCCCGACCCTACATCCCCCGATCCCATCCTGATGGCAGTAGGCTCACGACTCTGCCGCAAGATACCCGCGGAAACACTGGACATTCCCCTTGTCGGGGCATGTACGGTCGAAGAGGTGCAGTCGGTCATCAGCCGGGTTATCGAGGAGTTGAACGGTCTGACCGTGAAGGGCGCCCTCCGCCTGACCTTGCTCTTTCATGGACAGGATGACGCGGTAGTGATAACCCGCACGCTCCAGCCTTTTCCAGCCGACCTAACACCGACCAGTCGCCACTCGCATGCACCGATTCTGAATCTCGCCCCTGGGACGTTTTACTCTGAACTGACTGGACATTACCTCTTCGCAGCCCTGCACGAGATGTTCTACCAATCGCTGATGGCCGAAAACCGTCAACGGCAGCGCCACATCGACAACGCAGCGCGCCGAATGGACCAAAAGATAGCCGGCCTCAACCTGAAAAAGAATGTGGTGCGTCAGGAAGAGATCATTGAGGAAATCGAAATACTTATGCTAAGCGCCGAGCCTGATTTTCAAAATGACGACTCTACCGACCCTCCAAACGGCCAGGGATGCGCTAAGAGCGTGCCAGACCGGACAGCACTTTCACGACAAGAAAATATTTGACAAACCTCCGCCTAGGGACTATATGACTATATAGTCATTTAATAAGAGGACCTATGAGAGAGCTTATCGAACTACGTGCTGAAATCCTTAAAGCCCTTGGCCAACCTACCCGACTGAAGATAATCGATTTCCTCCGCGATGGCGAGCGATGCGTCTGCGAGATTTTCCCCGCCATCGGCGAGGAGCAGTCCAATACCTCACGCCATCTGAATATGATGCTCACGGCTGGTGTTCTTTCCCGTCGCAAAGATGGTTTGAAAATCTATTATGCCATCAAGCATCACGAGATCTTCGAGGTCATGGATATTGTCACAGGGATCGTAAAACGCGAGATTTACGGACGCCACGATCTGCTGAAGGCTGTATGAGCATGGGAGGTGAAACCATGAAAGAGTTGATCATCGAATGGCGGCATTATGAAAAAGAAGGGGCAACCTGCGACCGCTGTGCGGCTACCGGCTCTTCGGTTAAAGAAGTGGTTGCCGAACTGATCGATGAACTGGCAGGGGAAGGTATTACCGTAACCTTCACTGAAACAACCCTCCCCGAAGAACTCATGGCGCAGTCAAACCTGATCCTCTTTAACGGAGTCCCGCTGGATGCCGTTCTGGACAATGCTGCGGCGGATGAAAATCCCTGTCCGTCATGCTCATGCCTAACCGGTTCAGAAACGAGTTGCCGGACCGTCGAGTTCGAAGGCGAAACGTACGAGGAGATCCCCGGGGAACTCATCCGGAAAGCCGCCTACAAAGTAATCGGGCCGAACCGGAATTAAAATTTTTTGTCTCATTAAGTGAGCAATCAACCAACCGCTCATGGAGTAGCTCATGCTAAAAAGCTTTGCCGACTACGTCGTTTTCACTCTCATAGGCCTTATCCCCGGTTCACGTTCTGGCGAAGCGCTCGACTTCTTCATCTATGACACACTGAAGATCTTCCTGCTCCTTACCACCATCATCTTTGTGGTAGCGATCATCCGCACCTCGTTTCCTCCGGAAAAAACCAAGCGAATGCTTTCCCACAAACGGGAATTCGTCGGGAATATTCTGGCGGCATTGCTTGGCATTGTCACCCCCTTTTGCTCCTGTTCGGCGGTGCCGCTCTTCATCGGTTTTGTCGAGTCCGGCGTTCCGTTGGGCGTGACCTTTTCGTTCCTGATCTCCTCCCCCATGGTCAACGAGGTGGCGCTGATCATGCTCTGGGGGCTCTTTGGCTGGAAGATCGCCGTGATCTACATTGGAACCGGTCTGCTGGTCGCCATTGTCGGCGGTATCGTCATTGGCAAGCTGAAGATGGAGAAGTACGTCCAGGACTATGTCTGGGAGATGCAGGTCGGCAACGCCGAGATCAAGGTCATGAGCTTTCGTGAGAAGCTCGATTATGCCCGCGAGTATACTCTGGGACTGCTGAAAAAGATCTGGCCCTATGTAGTGGTCGGCGTTGGCCTTGGTGCATTCATCCACGGTTATGTACCGGCAGACTTCCTGGCCCGCTGGGCCGGACGTGATAATTTTTTTGCCGTGCCGGTAGCGGTGGCGCTGGGAGTACCACTCTACAGTAACGCCGCCGGGGTGATTCCCATCGTCCATGCCCTGATGGAAAAAGGAATGGCTATCGGAACGGTGCTGGCTTTCATGATGGCGGTCACCGCCCTGTCGCTGCCGGAAGCGATCATTCTCAGCAATGTCCTGAAGAAGCCGCTCCTCGCCACCTTCTTCGGCATCGTAGCCACGGCCATTGTCATTGTCGGCTACCTGTTCAACGCTATTCTTTAAGGGGTGAAACAGCATGTGCTCTGCCGTTGATACCCGCATAACCGGGAAACTCAAGATCGCCATCGCTCTGACCGCGGTCACCCTCGTGGCCGAGGTTGCCGGCGGCTTCTGGACCAACTCACTGGCGCTCTTGTCCGACGCTGCTCACGTTTTTCTGGATCTGTTCGCGCTGATACTTTCGCTGGCTGCGGTCAAGCTTGCCACGCTGCCTGCTTCGGGCCGGCACACCTTCGGCTTTCACCGCTCCGAGATATTTGCTTCCTTTATCAACGGCCTGACCGTGTTTCTGATGGCGCTGGGCATTCTCTACGAGGCATGGGGGCGCTTCGCCGACCCGCAGGCAGTGAAAAGCCTCCCCATGCTGGTCATCGCGGTCATTGGCCTGGTCATGAACCTTTTGGCCGCCAAGGCGCTGCACGGACACTCACATGACGACCTGAATGTGCGTAGTGCCTTCCTGCATGTGGTTGGCGATGCCGCTGCATCGGTCGGAGTAATCATTGGCGGCATCATCATGTACTTCACCGGCTGGTACCTGTTGGATGCCCTGATATCCGTCGGCATCGGGCTGCTGATCCTGGCGGGCGCAGGACGTGTCTTGCGCGACTCGATTCATATCCTGATGGAAGGCACGCCGCGAGGCTTGGAACTGAATGATGTTGCTGACGCCATTCGCAGTGTTGAGGGGGTTCAAGATGTCCATCACCTGAACATCTGGACGGTCTGCTCCCACATCCTGTCGTTATCGGTACACCTGGACATCGACACGGCCAACGAAGAGAAGCGGGTAACCATGCTCCATGCCATTGAACACCTGCTGGAGGATCGTTTTCATATAACGCACACAACTATCCAGATGGAATGCGCCGGCTGCGCAGGGGGAGCCGTAATCAAGGAGTTCAACCACCAGCCTGCACAGAGAGCTTGTCAACATTGAGGGCATAGGTATGTCGGAAGCTGACTACATTCTTCTCGTTGAAGACGATGCCACGATTTCCGAGGTGGTATCTGCCTACCTGACCGAGGCTGGCTACCGCGTGGACCGCTGCGAACGGGGACAGGACGCGCTGGAACACGCTCGCAAAGAGGCTCCCCTGCTGGTGGTGCTCGATCTGTCCCTCCCCGACATTCCCGGTGAACTGGTCTGCCAGGAACTGAAGCGGCTTGGAGACATTCCGGTCATCATGCTCACGGCCAAATCTTCAGAGGAGCAGCGCCTGATCGGCTTTTCACTTGGTGCCGACGACTACGTGGTGAAACCGTTCAGTGCCCGTGAACTGGTGTTTCGGGTGAAAATCGCTCTCAGACGCTCGGTTGACGTCGCAAAGAATTCTCCTGCCTGCAAGCTCAGCTTCAATGGTGGCGGACTGGTGCTCGATCCCGAATGCTACAAGGCGGCGGTTGGAGGCATACCGGTCGAACTCTCGGCCACCGAGTTCAAATTGCTACAGCGGATCGCTGCCATGCCGGGCAAGGTCTTCAGCCGCGACGAACTGCTGGAAAAGGTGCTCGGCTACTCCTGTGACGGCTACGAACGCTGCATAGACGCCCATATCAAGAACATTCGCCACAAGATCGGCGACCGGCCGAGAAATCCGGTCTACATCGAGTCGGTGTACGGAGTGGGGTACCGTTTCAATGGCATTAAGGATTCCTGACACACTCTGGACGCGTTTGGCTGCCTTGCTACTGCTGGTAGCTCTGGCCGGCCTCTCTTCCGGACTGCTGGTACGCCAACTCATCGTGCGAGACTTCCGCGCCTTTATCAGCGGCCGCATGGAGGATCGCAGTTACTGGGTTATGGCACGGTTGGAGGGGAAATACGCCGAAGCGGGCCGATGGGATCCGGCAACGCTGGCCGATGACGTTGTCTGGGCTTACATGATGGGTCTGGCTGTCAGGGTGAGCGATGCGGAAAAACATCCGGTGATCGATGTCCGACAGGCAGTAGAGCGCATGTCGCTCCCCATGAAGAAACGGGTACTTTCCTATGCCAAAGGCGGAATCGCCGATTATTCAGGTGCGGGTACCTTCTATCCGCTCTTCCACAACGGCAAAGAGATCGGCCAACTCGAGGTAGTCTGCACCAACCCCGACAAAGACCTCGTTTTTGTGGCTCGCAGCAACCATCTATTGATTTTTTCACTTCTTGCCGTCGGCTCTCTCACGTTGCTGCTGAGCGTAATTCTTTCGCGCCGGATTACACGGCCTGTAGAGCGTCTGACTACTGCCGCCCAAGCACTTCGGGACGGCAACATGACTGTCCGTGTCAGACAGGAGGGGACGCACGAATTCAGAAGCATGGCTGCCACCTTTAACCTGATGGCGGACGGCCTGGCGTCCCAGGAATCGCTCCGCAAGAGACTTTTGACCAATGCGGCCCATGAACTGCGCACGCCGCTTACCATCATGCGCCTGCAGGTGGAACAAATGGCCGACGGCATGGTGCCTGCCGACACCGGACGGCTCACCCTTCTCATAGAGGAGATGGACCGCTTTCGCGGCATCCTTGGCGCCCTGGACGACTTGAGTCAAGCCGAAGCAAACGCAATAAACCTAAAGAAGCAGACCTTCCAACTCCGAGATTTCCTGGAACCAATTGTGGAGCGGTTTGTCTGTTCAGCACAAGAGGTCGCCTTCACACTGGACGTACCTGAGGCTATTACCATTACTGCCGATCCCGACCGTCTGAGCCAGATTATGATCAATCTCATCAGTAATGCCGTCAAGGCAGTACCCAACGAGGGGCGCATCGCGGTGAGGGCCCGGCACGAAGGTAACAGCATCATTTTGAGCGTCGGAGACTCGGGTAGCGGCATCAGCGAGAAAGATCTCCCCTTTGTATTCGAGCGATTCTACCGGGGATTCAGTCACGGGATGGGGGTCGGACTGGCTATCGTAAAGGAACTCGTAGAGGGGCATGGCGGCACGATCACGGTCAAGAGTACGCTCGGAACGGGCACAAGCTTCACTGTTTCGCTGCCAAGTATAATTTCATGATATTCTCACAATTCAAACACTTTTCGCTTACAATCGTTTGCTATCCTTCTATCAACACTACTTCAAAGGAGGATCAGCCATGAAAAGGATTATTGCAGTAAGCATCGCAGCGGCAGGGATTTTCGCGGCAGGGGCGATAAACCCCCAACAATCGGGCGCAGCACCGACACCCTCGATCAACATGGAGGAGGTTATCAATTTCCAGCAGGAAAGTGCCGGTCTACGGGGAGAGATCGTTGTCAAGAAGTTGGAGCTCATTGGCGAGACCATGAAGCAGCCGTTCGATTCGACGAGAGTCAAGGCCCTTGCACGAGAAGTTATCGATCTTCAGACGAGAATCGGGGCGCTCGCCAACAAGCATGGCCTTCCGGGTCCATCGGCCTTCCAGAGTGTGATCAGAAACATGCAGACGGACCTGACCGATGCTGAGCGCAAGACTATTCTTGAATCTCCGTGAGAGGCAGCAAATCATGCAGGCCTGCTGCCTAGAAAGGTAAGAACCTGTGGGTGCAGCCGATCAAGCTTTTAAGGTGCCATGCCATGAAAAGACTCTGCAAAACAGTCATATCTACATATATGGCACTTTCTGGTTTGATGGTTGCATCCGCTCTCGCCGAACAGACAGGCTCTCCTATTCCCTTTGGCGGCTATCACAAAGATGGCAAATGTGGCTGTTACGGCGCCAAGTCTGCCATAAAGACGGCTGACGAAGCCCGCAAGGTTATCGAAGGGTTCCTTGTCGGCCACGATCTTCGTATTGGCGTCATGGACGAGTTCCCCCGTTTTTTCAGGGCCGAACTGATGGATGGAAACGGGGCAATGCAGGATGTGGTCATTGTGGACAAAATCACGGGCAGAGTCAGGTCCATTAATTGACCGGACTCAAGTAACAACGGTGCAGCCAAGCGCACATCCGCTCAAAAGGAGGCTCAAATGAACACACGAAAATGGATGTCAGCAGTACTGGTTTTAGTGTTAGCAGCGTTGTTTGCCGTTCCGGCCTTGGCGGGACCTATGCGGGGCTGGCGCGGCAGCGGCGGTTGGGGCACAGGGGGAGCCTATCAGCGGATGTACAATGCGGCAACAGTGGAGACAGTCTCTGGTGAGGTGATGAGCATCGACAAGATCACACCGGCGAAGGGAATGAGTTACGGGATTCATGTCATGGTCAAGACCGACAAGGAAACGATCCCGGTGCATCTGGGGCCAGGCTGGTACTTGGAGCGGCTCGACACGAAGATCGACAAAGGGGATACCGTCGAGGTTAAGGGATCACGGATAACCTACAATGGCAAGCCTGCCATCATCGCGGCCGAGGTGAAAAAGGGGGATGCCGTACTGAAACTGCGCGACGACAACGGCTACCCAGTCTGGGCCGGTTGGAGACGGTAAGGGCCGAGCCAGCTGCTCCATGGAGATTAAACGGCTGCTGGAAGCCGAACCAAAATAAACCAAAAGGAGAAACAACAGATGAAAATTGAAATTCTCGGCACCGGATGCGCCAAGTGCAAGACCCTTTACGAAAACACGAAGAAAGCCCTGGAAGAACTCGGCGTGAGCGCCGAGATGGTGAAGGTGGAGGACATTCCCTCGATCATGAAATACGGCGTCATGAGCACGCCGGCTCTGGTCATCGACGGCGAGGTCAAGTTTTCCGGCAAAGTGGCTTCCGTAGTGGAAATCATGGGGCTGCTGTAAAGACCCGCCTCAACATTATTATCACCATCTCAGAGAGGGATTCGCATGAAAAATGTTACAACTGCACTCGCTATCACCCTGATGCTTGCCGGTGCCGCGCACGCCGAGCTCCCGTCTGCTACCGAGGCGGTAGTCAGCCGGGCACTTCAATCCGGCAAACCCTCCGTCATCGATTTGGGTGCCCGCACCTGCATCCCCTGCAAAAAGATGGCGCCCATCCTCGAGTCGTTATCCTCCGAATACCGTAACAAGGCTACCGTGCTCTTCATCGACGTGCACGAAAACTCGGCTGCCGCCAGCAAGTTCCGCATCCAGATGATTCCCACCCAGGTTTTCTTCAACGCCCAGGGCAAAGAGGTCAAACGTCACGTCGGCTTCATGGATAAGGCGGAGATTGTCAAGGAACTGAAGGCCGCGGGGCTCAAGTGACCTTTCTCGACAACATCGAACAGATCGTTGGCGCCTACCCTCTGCTGGCCTTCGGCGCGGTATTCCTGGCTGGGGTTATTTCCTCCGCCTCGCCGTGTGTCCTTGCCACCATCCCGCTGGTCGTCGGCTTTGTCGGCGGCTATTCAGAGGGGGACCGCTGGAAGGCGTTCCGCTATTCCCTCGCCTTCATTCTCGGGCTCTCCCTCACCTTCACCGCGTTTGGCGCGGCCGCGGGACTGCTGGGCACCATGTTCGGCACCTTGGGCGGCTGGTGGTATGTGGCGGCCGGGGCTGTGGCGCTGGTGATGGGAGGGCAATTGATGGGTCTTTATGAAATCAGCCTCCCGATCAAGCGGGACTTCAAGCCGAAACAAGGGGGGCTGTTCGGTGCCTTCCTTTTGGGACTGTTCTTTGGGGTCGTCTCCTCACCCTGCGCCACGCCGGTACTGGTGGTGCTCCTGACGTTCGTGGCAACCAAGGGCAAGGTACTCTACGGGGTCGCCCTCCTTTTTACCTACGCTATCGGCCACTGCCTGCTTATGCTGGCGGCCGGCACCTTTACTGGTTTTATCGAAGCGTTCGTCAAGGCGCGAGGAGTGATCAATTTTTCCCTCTGGACCAAACGTGTAAGCGGAGGAGTAGTGGCACTGGTGGGTGCCTGGTTTATCTGGCAGGGGTTTTGAGGCTTAGGGCCACTTGATAAGGTTACAGGTGGCAGGTGATTCGTGCATGTGAACACCTGCCTTATTTCGGTTTTTTTACATACAACTATATCCATACTGCGATAAGGGCGGGTTCCATGGCACTCTACCGAAGCATCAGCTTGGCGATTATACTCTGTTTGGCTGCCACATCAGCACAGGCAGTGACAGCACAGACCGAAACGCTCTCACTCAAGGATGCCCTTGCCAAGGCGGTTGTTAACAACCCGCTTCTGACCGAAGGGCGCCTCGGGGTGGCGTCAAGCGAACAAAGTGTTGTCAGCGCGTTCGGGAAGCACTACCCCCGATTCTCACTGGACGCGAACCTGACCCAGCGCCAGGACCCGTTCCCCTATATCCCAGCCCAAAGCGCCAAAACCGGGCCGCATTTCAGCGACAGCTTCGCCTTCTACACCATCCAGATGAGCGTCCCCATTTACCAGGGGGGGCAGATCGTAAACGGCGTGGCACTTGCCGAGGTGAGGAAACAGCTACAGGAGCAGAGCCTTTACTTCACCCGCAATGAGATAATCGCCAATTCAGTGAACACCTACAACAAACTGCTCCAGCTCCAGAAGCTAAAGGACGCGTCACAGAGTTCGGTTACCGCCCTGGAGGAACAGGTGAAAAACTCCCGACTGTCCCTTGAACTCGGGAGGATCGCACGTGTGGACCTCCTCAAGGTGGACGTCCAGTTGGCCAACGAGCGGCAAAGGCTACTATCGCTAGAGGAGTCCATCATCACCCTGGCCGCAACCCTCCAGTACCTGATGGGAGAGCCCCCCAAAGGTGAGGTTCTCCCCACCCTCACAAGCGCTCTGGAGGTACCTCCGCTGGAAGGAGATTTTGTCCGGGCACTGGAATCGGCAAAGCTGCGACGTCCCGAATATCTGAGCGCACTGGCAGGAGTCAAGGAGGCCGAGTTCAGCCGAAAAGTAACTCAGGGGCGATTTCTTCCCACGGTGAGCGCCGTGGCCGGATACCTGGACTCCTTCGGCTTCAACCCTTGGTACAAGGAGGCCAACTGGTTCACCGGGATCAACCTTTCTGTCCCTCTCTTCGATAAGCCCCTCCTGGCCGATCGGTCACGGGACAGGATTCAGAAAGAGCGCAGCCAGGCAAGGCTCTCTGCCGTGGAAAACCAGGTCCGGCTCGACATCCAAACCGCCCTGACCTCGCTTCAGGAGAGCAAAAAACGGATTGAGGTGGCGCAGGGAGTGCTGGTCCAGGCCCGGGAGTCGTTCCGCATCGAACAGGAGAAATACAACAGCGGCGCCGGAGTCATGGTTGACCTGCTCTTGGCCCAGTCGGCCGAGGTGAACGCCGTTGCCAATTACACCCAGTCGCTTTATGACTACAACGCGGCCGTGGTTGCCTATCGCCGAGCAACCGGAACACTGGAGGAGTATCTGCAATGAAACGAAAATTTGTCGTAGCCCTGGTCGCCATCGCCCTGATCGTCGGCGGCATTGTGGTCGTCAAGAATAAGCAGAAAAAGATCGACAACCTCCCCAAACCGCAGGCTTCTGCACCGACGGTACAAACGGCATCAATGAACCCGGGGAGCATTGAACTGACATCCCACTACCTGGGGAGCATCGAGCCGTTCTCCAGGAGCGATCTGTCGGCTCGCATCTCCGGCAATATCCTCTCCATTGCCAAACGTGAGGGAGATATGGTCCGGCAGGGAGAGCTGTTGGTAACCATTGACGACCGCGAGTTGCAGGATCGAACGGTATCGGTACATTCCGAGGTACTGGCAACCCGTCAGAGACTGGCCGGCGCCCAGAGCGCCTATGCCACCCAGAAATCCGTCTACGGGAGAGACGAGGCATTGTACAAGGCCGGCGCCATCTCGAAAGAGGCGCTGGAGCGCTCGCGTGCCACCATGGATGGTACCAAGGCGACGGTTGACGCCTACCAAGAGAGCCTGAAGGGGATGGCCATGAATACCAACGTTGCCAGAACCCAGGCAGGCTATGCCCGGATTACCGCCCCCTTCGCCGGAGTGGTCTCCAAACGGTGGGCCGAACCGGGGGACCAGGCAGTACCTGGAAAACCGATCCTTACTGTCGAGAAAACGTCCTCCTACAAGGTGCTGGCCCAGGTGCCGCAGGAGGAGTTGACCGGCATCCGCCCCGGCACGAAGGTGGTACTTAGTAACGGCGCACAGACCCTTGCCGCCAAGGTGAACCGCGTCTATCCGGCCCTGGGAAAGAACATGCTCGCCACGGTGGAGGTGCTGACGCCCTCCTCCCCCTTTGGACTTCCCTCTTCGGCAACCATCGGCTTCGATGTGGTAACTAAAAAAATCGAAGGGATGATCGTTCCTGACCAGGCTGTGGTGAAGAGCAGCCAGGGGCATGCCGTCTACCTGATCAAAGACGGAGTGGTGAGCATCGTACCGGTTAAGCTGATGGGTTCGGGAAATGGCAAGGCGGCGATCGCAGGCAATCTGGAGCCCGGCGGACAGATCGCAGTGGCTCAGGAGAACAAGCTCTTGACCCTGTCGGAGGGCTCCCGCGTCACGGCTGCCGTAACTGGCATTCCCGCCGCTCCCGGTACCGTGGCTCCAGCCCCCCCGGTACCGGTTCAAGCCGCAGTCACTACGACGGGAGGCAAACAATGAAGTTTGTCGAACGCTACATCCGCCGTCCCCATCTGGTGCTTTCGGTCGTACTGCTGTTGTCCGTCGTCGGAGTCATGGGCTACCTGAAGATGCCGTTCAATCTGTTTCCCGATGTCGACCGTCCCCAGATCAGCGTTATCACGGTCATGCCGGGTGGGGCTGCCGGGGACGTTGAAAGCGACATCACCCGGCTGATCGAGAAGGAGGTTGCCACCATCGACATGGTGCGTAAGGTGACTTCAACCTCCAAAGACGAGGCCTCGGTGGTTACCGCCGAGTTCGAGTACGCTAAGAGCCTGGATGCCGCCGCCACCGACGTGGCCAATGCCTTGAGCAAGATTTCGGCCCGGCTTCCCCCAGGGGTGCGCCCGCCGCAGATCTTCAAGATCAGCCAGGCAACTCAGCCGGTGATGACATTGGCGCTCTCCCCCAAGCCCGGCTCGCCGGTTGACCTGAGAAAGCTCAGGGAACTGGCTGACAATCAGATCAAGGAAGAGCTGCTGCGCAACCCGGAGATTGCCAACGCCGAGGTATTCGGCGGCTATCAGCCGGAAATCCAGGTGGTCGTTGACCAGGACAAGTTGGCTCGCTTCGGCATTGGACTGCCGGATATCATGGCAGCGGTGACCGCCCAGAACCAGAACATACCCCAGGGAATGATCACCAACCGGGGCGGACAGTACCTCTTCAAGACCGAAGGTTCAGCTAAAAAGGTGGCAGAACTGGGGGATCTGGTAATTGCCCGCCGTGACACCGGCGTCATTCACCTGAAGGATGTGGCCAAGGTGGAACCCGGGGTGCAGGAAGCTCAGTCGGCCTACCACGGAAACGGCAAGGAGGCGATCGGTATCAACATCCTGCGCGGGCAGAACGGCCATGCCCTGGACACCATACAGGCCGCTGACGAGATCGTGCCGAAGCTTTCGGCCCGCTTTCCCTTCGTCAATTTCGAGGTGAGCTACACCCAGAAAGACCTGATCCAGCGCAGCGTCGACAACATGCTGGAGGCGCTGCGCGACGCGGTCATCATCACCGTCATAGTGCTTTTTCTCTTCCTGGCGAATATCCGCACCATGCTGCTTTGCGCCATCGCGATTCCCTTTACCTATCTGATCACCTTCGCCTTCATGTGGCTCTTCGGCTTCGAGTTCCATATGGTAACGCTCACCGGTGTCATCCTGGCGGTGGGGATGCTGCTCGATGACGCCATTGTGGTGATCGAGAACATCGAGCGCCACTATCACGAATCGAGCCGCGACCTGACTGAACTGGTGGCGGGCGGAGTCGAGGAGGTAATGCTGGCGATCTTCTCCGGCACCTACGCGACCATTGTCGTCATCATACCGATCGTCTTCATCGGCGGTTATGTCCAGACCGTGCTGCGCCCCATGGCGCTGTCGCTCACCATCGCCCTTGTCGCCTCCTACATCGTTTCCGTAACCATCATCCCGATCCTGGCACCCTATATTCTGAAAAAGAATGCCACAGAAAACCGCTTCGAGAGGTTTATCAAAAAGGGGAGCGACCGCTTTGTGAACGGCATCCGCGACCTGTTCGCGGGGATGCTGGGGACGGCGCTGAAGCATCGCTTCTGGTTCGTGGCAGTCGCCTTTGTGGCACTGGTGCTGACCATGAAGTTTGCCAAGCCGCTGGTGGGGCAGAGCGTCCAACCCCCCATGGATACCGGCATCATCAAGATCAACTTCGAGGCCGATGCCAACTCCTCCTTGAGCCAGACCAACGCCATCCTGATCCGCATGGAAGAGGCCATCAAAAAGCAGGAAGGACTGGTGGCAATCAGCTCGGTTATCGGTTCGGAACCGGCGGTCGTCTCCTTTGGCTCCGGCAAGAACCCGCAGATAGGCAATATCACCGTCAACCTGGTGGACCGTTTCCACCGCAAGCAATCCATCTGGCAGATCGAGGATAACCTGAGGAAGGATTTCAGAGAAATCCCCGGCCTGAAGTCGGCAGATATCTTCGAGTTCGGCGCTACCGCCATGTCCAGCATCAAGGCGCCGGTAGACGTGATGGTGACCGGTCCGGACCCAACGGTGCTGGCACAGATCGGGCGCGAGGTGCAGGGTCGGCTGCAAAAAGCGGGCGGTCTGCTGTCGGTTTCCATGACATGGGATCTGGACAAGAAGGAGGTGCTCTTCAAGGCGGATAAGGAGCGCTGTGCTGCCTTCGGCATCTCTCCGCGGGACGTGGCGGCCCAGGCGCAAGCCGCTCTATCCGGCGGCATCGCCTCAACTTTCCGCGTGGCAAACGAGGATGGTTTTCCCGTGCGGATCCGCCTTGCCGAACAGTATCGTGACCGTCCCGACAAACTGGCTGCCATTAAGGTGACTACTCCGATGGGGCCGATACCGCTGGCGTCGCTTGGGGTCATGAGCCAAAGCTACGTCCCGGCCTTTCTGACCCGGCAGGATCTGCAAAACAGTATCGACGTCTACGGTTACAAAAGCGGCGCGGCTCTGTCGCATGTCATGGATAATGTCGTGAAGGAACTGAAGGGGATCAAACTGCCGCCCGGTTATAAAATCACCCAGGAGGGGGATGCCAAGCAGGGCAAGGCCAACTTCGCGCAACTGACCATGGCGCTGGGGATCGGCATGGTGCTGCTCTACTTCTCGCTGATACCGGCATTCAAGTCCTTCATTCATCCGCTTACCATCATGAGCGCCATCCCGCTGGCGCTGATCGGGGCAGTCTGGTCTCTGCTTTTGGCCGGGCGCCAGCAGTCCACCGCAGCCTTCATGGGGGTGATCCTCCTGGCCGGGATCGTGGTCAAAAACTCGATCCTGTTAATCGATTTCATAGAGGTGGCCAAGGAACAAGGTGCCACCACGCTGCAAGCCCTGACCGACAGCGTCCGGGTCCGCACGCGCCCGATCATCATGACCGCCTTCGGCACCGCGGTGGGGATGGTCCCCATCGCGCTGGAACGGGCCATCGGGCTGGAGCGACTCTCCCCTCTGGCCGTGGTTGCCATCGGCGGGCTGATGGTCTCCACCTTCCTGACGCTGCTCTACGTACCAATCTTCTACACCATCTTTGAGGATTTGACGAACTGGGTGATGGAACTGTTCCGCCGGGCTCCAACTGCTGCCAGACAGAAAGAAAAAGCTCAAGAGGCCATTCAACATACGTAACGGAGACTTTTTATGCAGATTTCATCAAAGAGAAACCACCTCCTCCTACTCATTTTTTCTCTTCTCCTTTTTTGCGCCGCACTGCCTGTTCAGGCCGCGCCGGGCGGCTCGCTTGTCGAACCGGCACAGTTGAAAAAATGGATCGATGCAGGTTACCGTACCGAACAGGGCGAGCGAGTCGTGATCATTGACGTGGTTCCGGGTAAAGAGAGCCGCGAAAGTTGGTTTGCCGGTGATCTCGAAATGCTGAAGAAACAGCTTGCCAAGAAATTCGGTGCACAGTCACCTGCATACAAGATGCTGCCGCAACAGGATAAGGCCGGCTTTCTGGGACATATACCCGGAGCCATTTTGAACATCTCGCATGGCGATCTGGAAACCATGGAACGCAATGACGGACCTATCGTAGCCGACCACGAGGTTGGCACCGGCACTGGAATTGACGAGCTTCTCCAGGGGCATGGCATAACGGCTGACGACGTAATCGTCATCACCAGCTCCCAGCAGACACCTTGGATGGCATGCCCTCCCCGTCTCTGGTGGACACTCTACTACTGGGGTTTTACACCTGAAAAGATAAAACTCCTAAACGGCGGCAACAAGGCGTACGCCCTGGCGGGCTATCCACTTGAGCGCGGTGTAGGTCAGCCGCAGGTCAGGCCATCGAAGATAACGGTAGCCAATTTCCCCACCCGCCATTTTGAGGCGCGAGTGGGGCTGCAGGAGATGATTGACCTGGTCGACAGCGGCAAGACCAGCAACGGCGCGGTATACCTGCTGGATGTGCGCCAGCCTCCGGCTGCCTTTTACCTGAAAGATGCACACAATGCCGCTGGATCACAGAAGCCGGATGGTATCCCGGACCTGTACCAGATCAAAGGTTACAGCTACAATACACAGGATAAACTCTTTACCCGTATAGCAGACAAGAAGCAATTCAATCTCAGTCAGATGATGTTTTCCAAGGAAGCCAACGACGAGAAAACGGCGCGGCTCGTCTTTAACCCTGCCGGCGACCCGCCGATTCAGATCCCTAACGGCTTTGTGGCGCTGCATACTGCCAAAACCGTCTCCGGCAACTCACCGCTCCCCATCCCGATTGGTGGGCGCAGTGGTGATTTTGAAGGGATCATCAAGGGTGCGCGGCTCATCAAATCCGATTCCTACAACCTTACAATCCCCGCCATTGCAGACCAGGGCAATCGTTTCAAGAGCCGTGAGCAGCTGCGTGCCGTCTTTGCCAAGGCGGGAATAAACGGCAGCAAACAAATCGTCATCTACTGCAATGCGGGCTCTCTCGGTTCGTTCTACTATTACGCCCTTCATGAAGTCTGCGGCTTTGAAAATGTCAGAATGTATGACGGATCCTGGCAGGAGTGGGCGAACCTGACCGCTTATGAACCGGTTGACACCAGCTATGTGCGCAGAGATGTCGAAACGGTGTACCCTTCCTGGCCAGCAATGAGCCCGTCAATCACTGTTTTTTATGGACAAAACAACTATCTGGAGTGGAACGGCAAGCAGTTTGTCAACGGGGCAACCGGGTCTGCGGCAACGGACCGACAGGTCAAACCGGGTGGTACGCTGAAAGGAGATACTCGATGGGACACTCTGCACCGCTCCGAGCATGTCATTATCAGACCGTCAAACAAGGTGAACGATCCGCAGCAGTACCGGACCTACAACAGGACCATCGACTGGCCGGAGGTCGATACGATGCCGAGTTATGACGGTGTCGCCGAAAAAATCTTGGAGGAAGACCGTTCTTATGGGATGAAACGAAGGGCCATAAGCAACTGAGATGGTAGCCCGATGTCATGCCACAACCAGTCATGTGAATGTATTCACATGGGACACCAATGTTAGAAAAGAAAAGCACCCGCGTTCGCAAGGACGAAATTGTCCTGGCCGCCCTTGAAGTGGCCGGCAGTGAGGGGTTAGGTGCACTTACCATTTCAGCACTTGCCGCATCTGCCGGGATGAGCGCGGCAAACATTTATCGGCATTTCAGCGGAAAAGACGAGATTTATTCTGCCTTGGCGAATTTTCTCGGAAGTGCGGTAATGGGTAAGGCAGCCACCATCGCGGGAGGAAGCCGAAAACCGCTGGATAAACTTGAGACAATCTTTTTCTCCCATATCACCTTTATTACAGAACATCCGCATCTGGGGTTTCCCCTCTTCTCCGATGATTTCCACCTGGGACATAGGAGTTTGGCCGGCACCTTGGCGCTACACATTGGAAATTATATTGAAACCATAACGGGCATCATTGCTGCGGGGATTGCCGAGGGTGAATTGAAGCCTGAGTTGTCTCCCCGAGGAACGGCTCTGACGCTCCTTGGAATGATCCAGGTTTGTGCGCTACGCGGGACTATAAGTAACGCATCCTTCGAAACACGACCTGAGGCGGAAAAACTCTGGCAAAATTTCATGTGCCTTGTTCGCTGATTTTACCGCATCAGAGTCGATAACGTCGGCTCCCCTTTTTATTTTCGGCTTTATTGTGCTGCTTCGGTTTGCTGCTTCAGTTCAATCGCTGCTGCCCCAGCTTTTAGGCATCTGGCAAACGTTGTCATTGATTGCGCGACAGGGGCTGGTGGTGACGCTTTTTATGGTGGGAAATGGCCTGACCGCGAGTTATTGCAACGGGCGGGAGTCACTCGCCCAAGGGGTTATTCTCTGGGAAATAGTAATTGCAGCCATGCTGGACGGTGATTTCGGAGAGAGTCATGCGGTGACAATCCGCAACCTCAAGGAGATATGCTATGAAAAGTTCCTACCTTTCAGTTGTCGTTATGTTATTGGCTATACCGGCTGTATCATGTGCTGCCGAGAGCAATCCGAAGCAGGCTATTGCAGCTAAGGCCGCAGGCCAGCTTGGCCAGGAAATGCGCAAAAAACTGATCGAGAGCATGCAGAAAAATGGCCTTGCGGGTGCGATTGATATCTGCGCAAAGGATGCCCCGGCTATTTCAGCCCGCATAGAGAACGAGCTTGGCGTAACTATCAAACGTACTTCACTTAAGTACCGTAACCCCCAAAATGCGCCTGATGCAGCGGAGAAACAAGTACTGGAAGTTTTGACTGCCGCACACAGCGCCGGAGAGAAACTCCCGCAGGGTGTTACCGCATTTCCGAAAGACCGGAACCGATTTTACAAGGCCATAACAATGGAGCAGACCTGCCTCAAGTGCCACGGTGATTCTACTACCATGAGCGAGGCGGTTCGCAAGGAGCTGGCTGTCACATATCCTGAAGACAATGCCGTGGGGTACAAGGAAGGCGATTTCCGCGGAATTATCAGCGTTACAGTGAAATAGCACCACTGAGAATAATGAGGTAAACATGTATATGGTTACAAGACTTCGGCCGGTAGTTTTTCTGTCAGCCCTTTTGCCTCTGGCAACATTTCTTCTATGCGTCGGGTGCGACAGTAAACCGCAAGGGGTTAAGATCGGCGACACGCCACCGGGGATTTCAGGTAATGATGTGCGTGGTGAGAATGTCAATCTGGGTCAACTCAAGGGAAAGATCGTTGTCATCTTTTTCTGGACCAATTCCTGCTGCGGGGACAGCGTGAAACAGCTTGAAGCGTTATATCGCCAGTACAAACAGGACGGGTTGGAGATTTTGGCTGTAAACGAGCTGGATTCGGGAAATGCGGTTGAGTCTTATGCAAAGAATAACGCTTTGACATTTCCGATGCTGGCGGATGAAGGCGCGAATCTGTTCAAGCAATACCATGTTTTCGGATTCCCGACGATTTTCATCCTCGACAGGAACGGGACCGTCCGAGAAAAGATCATGGGGGAAATACAAACCGAGAAGCTGCAAAAACTTGTTGAGCGGCAGTTCACTATCCAAAAGGAAATCGAGGCAAACTATGAAAAAACTCATTCTCGTTAGCATCTTTGTACTGGCTCTGGTAAGCATTGTTTTTGCCTCGGGCGCCGATATCGAAAAGCATCCGTCGTGCACCTACTGCGGCATGGACCGGGCAATATATGCCCATAGCAGAGTTTTGATCGAATATGACGACGGCTCGTCGTTCGGCGCATGCAGTCTTCACTGCGCCGCTGTAGATCTTGCCAACAACATAGACAAAACGCCGAAGACTATCGGTGTGGGCGATTACAATAGTAAGAAGCTGATCGATGCGGAGCGGGCCTTCTGGGTGCTGGGCGGTAAGAAGCCCGGAGTCATGACGGCGAACGCCAAATGGGCTTTCGAGGAGAAAAGCGCCGCTGAAAAATTCCTCAAGGAAAACGGTGGGGTGCTGGTGACTTTCGATGAGGCCATCAAGGCGACGTACGTGGACATGTACCAGGACACCAAGCAGATTCGTGAACGTCGCAAAATGAAGAGGTCACAAATGCCCAAAGGAGGGCCGTGATGAACAGCACATTTCTACAAAGGATGTCCTTTCTGTTTGTGACGCTCATACTAGGGGCTTCGCTTGCCTGCGCGGGCGAACTGAAACCCGGCAAGCTCGGCCCCAAGGACAAATGCCCGGTCTGTGGCATGTTCGTGGCCAAGTATCCCGACTTTGCTGCCCAGATCCAGTTCCGGTACGGTGCGACGTTCCATTTCGACGGCGCCAAAGACATGTTCAAGTACTATCTGAATCTCCCCCGCTACGCCCCCGGCAGGAAAACGGCCGACATCGCCGCCGTCTTCGTCACCGATTACTACGACCTGACCCTGGTTGACGGTCTCACGGCGTATTACGTCCTGGGAAGCGACGTCTACGGTCCCATGGGGCGCGAGCTGGTCCCCTTTGCCAAGGAGTCCAAGGCGCGTGACTTTATGAAGGATCACCGTGGGAAATCGCTGGTTCGCTTCAAGGAAGTGACTCCGGCACTCCTCTGGCCGCTTGACTGATGGCGCCGCGTTGCTCGACGCTCTTTCTGGGATCCACCGCGGGACTCGCCTTGACCCTAGGCGGCATATTCCTGCACGCCTCAGGAGAGGTCCGGGCCTCCCGACCGGTCTTCGCCCGCAAAGCCGCCCTGGCGCGCCAGCTTGAGTTGACCGATCTCTGCCTCTTCACCGAGGCGAGCTACACCCGGCACCCGAGCATGACCGACCCGTCGACCCCCTTTCAGGACGCTCCCATGTCGCTGGAGCATTTCCCCTCCGGCGGACTGGTCGGGCCGCCCCCCCATCTTGTGAGTACTCATGGCCATCGTGATTGAACGGCACCGGCATATCATCGACTACACCCTCTCCTCGCTGCTGCGGCGCAAAGGAAAAAACGGCGCACTGCTCCTCGTCTACACAATGATCGTCTTTATCCTGGCCTCAGTGCTTTTTTTCACCCACGCCCTCAAACGCGAGGCGGCCCTGGTGCTCAAGGATGCCCCGGAGATCATTGTCCAGCACACCCTGACCGGCCGTTATCAGACAATACCGGTGGCGTGGGGCGACAGGATCGGCAAGATTAACGGGGTCATTGCGGTGCGGCCACGCTTGTGGGGTTACCACTACGACACACTTCTTCTGGCCAATTACACCTTGATGGTCCCGGCCGAGAATCCGCCCGAACCCGGCAGTATCGACCTCGGCAGCGGCATTTCCCGAACCCATGGCGCCAATTCCGGCGACATGATCGCTTTTGTGGGACACGACGGCGTGCCCCGCATGTTTACCATCAGAAACATCCTTGACTCCGAGTCACAGCTTTTGACCAGCGATCTGATTCTGCTCTCGGAAAAGGATTACCGCGACTTCTCCGGCATTGCGCCTGACCAGGCCACAGACCTGACTCTGCGGGTGCGTAATCCCCGGGAGTACGCAACTATTGCCGAAAAAATCACCCGGATGTATCCCGACACCCGCCCCATTATGCGCAGCGAGATTCAGCGCACCTACGACGCGGTCTTCGGCTGGCGCTCCGGGTTGATGATCGTCATTTTCAGTGCCGCGGCCCTGGCCTTTGTCATCTTTGCCTGGGACAAGGCCACCGGCCTCTCCGCCGAGGAGCGCAAGGAAATCGGGATCCTCAAAGCCATAGGATGGGAGACGTCCGATATCCTGCTGATGAAGTTTTGGGAGGGGACCGCCATCTCGCTGACCGCTTTCCTATTGGGGATTATCTTCGCCTATGCCCACGTGTTTTTTACCTCCTCGGCCCTGTTCGCCCCGGTACTCAAAGGCTGGTCGACCCTTTATCCCACATTTCGCCTGACCCCGTTTATCGAATTCGGCCAGGTGGCGACCCTCTTCTTCCTGACGGGCGTTCCCTATACCATCACCACCATCGTCCCCTCCTGGCGGGCGGCAACCATCGATCCCGATTCGGTCATGCGCTAAAGGAGCTCCTTATGATATCAGCACGCGACATCAGTAAGGTGTTCAACGCCGGACGTCCGAACGAATTCACCGCCCTGCACGGGCTTTCTCTGGACGTACAAATGCATGAAACGACCATCCTCAAGGGACCCAGCGGTTCAGGCAAAACCACCCTGCTCGGCCTGATAGGGTGCATGGCCCGCCCGAGCACCGGCCGCATTTTCCTCAATGAGCGGGAGATCACCAGCTTGCCGGAACGTTTCCTGACTGAAATTCGTCGTTCCACCTTTGGCTTCATCTTCCAGCAGTTCAACCTCATCAAAGGGATTTCAGCCTTGGAGAATGTCATGTTCCCAGCTTACCCCACAGGGGAAAAATTCTCGACGCTACGAAAGCGAGCGCTGGAGACCTTGGAAATGTTCGACCTCGGCAAACGTGCGGAAGCCAGAATAGAATGGCTGTCAGGTGGGGAGGCCCAACGGGTGGCCATTGCACGGGCCCTAATCAACAAACCGATGATTATCATCGCTGATGAACCAACCGCCCACCTGGACACCAAGTTATCACACGAGTTCATGGGCATCATGAGTGATCTGAAGGCCAGGGGGACGACCATTATCCTGGCCAGCCATGACCCGATAGTTTATGACTCGGATCTTGCCGATCGGGTAGTGGAGATGCGCGACGGCCACGTCGTCGATGGGGGGACTGGTCCATGATCCTCGATCCGAGCATCCTGTCGCTGCTCGTCTCATCGCTGCTCATCAGCCTGATGACCCTCTACGCCTCGGGCTACGGTGTCCAGATCTTGCGGCGATGGGACATCACCAGTGGCAGCGAACTGCAACTGGAGCTTGAGCGACGGACCTACCTGATCTCCACCATCGTCAGCTATTTTCTGGCCTTCCAGTTGGTCTCGCTGTTTCTCTTCATCCAGACCGCAGACAGCATCTGCCACCTGTTCGTCGGTGCCATGTGCGCCGTAGGCACGCTGACCGTCAACGGTTATGGCTATCCGACTCTGCTGCTCAAGGTGGTGACCTTCATCCTGGCAGGCCTCTGGCTGATCCTCAACCACGCAGATAACCAGGGGTACGATTACCCGCTTATCAAGGCCAAGTACCTCCTGCTGCTGGTCATGGCCCCCTTCATCCTGGCGGAAGCCGTGGTGCAGGGCGTCTACTTTTTGGGACTCAGGCCGGACATAATCACCTCGTGCTGTGGCAGTCTATTCAGTCAAGGTTCACGCGGGATTGCTTCAGAAATTCTGGCAGCACCGAGCGTCCCGATGAAAATCATCTTCTATTCCAGCATGCTCATCACGTTTGCAGCAGGAGCAAGACTTATCCTGCAGGGAAAGGGTGTTTATCTTTTCGCGGGCATGAGTGGGATAACATTTTTTGTATCGATCGTCTCCATTATCTCTTTTATTTCTCTCTACTTCTATGAAATGCCCTCCCATCATTGTCCGTTTTGCATATTGCAGAAAGAATATGGTTATGTCGGTTATCCGCTTTACGGTCTTATGTTCCTAGGTGCAGTAACTGGGCTCGGTGTGGGACTGTTGCAACCGTTTCGCAAAAAGGGAAGCCTTGAGAAAATCATTCCTGCAATGCAACGAAAGCTCGCTGTCATATCGATTATTTCCTTACTTCTTTTAATGGTGATTGTTACCCAGCAGATTATTTTTTCCAGCTTCAAGCTGGAAGGTTATTAAATCGATGTTCGATCCGTTCGCTTACCTTGGCCCGAAACGGCTTGCCCTTCTGGGGCAGAATCCGGTTGTTTGTTCGCACCATCCGGAAATTTCTGGTCAACCTCAAACGGCATCATGCCGACCTGTACCAGAACTTGGGCGATGTTGCCGTCCGGTATGAGGCGAAAAATGACGGCCGGTTTGCCGTAAAACCGAGCGAGTCCTCACGCAAATTCCAAGAAGTTGGTGACGACTGTTTCCTGCTGATGGAGCGCTTTAAGGATCATGACGCCATTATTGCCATGGATAGATGCCGACTACTGCGGGCACAAGGGGTAGGGCTTTCAGATGCAGGTGATGGGGACTTGGTCGCCGGACAAGAGCCAGCCGGACTTGATTACCCATGTCAAAGTCGAGCCGGCCCATGAGAGTGATGCGAGTGCTATGCTTCCGGCCATTGAAGATACGACAAAGCGTGGGCTTGACCCAAAAGAGCTACTGGCTGACTCTCTGTACGGCAGTGACGGGTTCCCCTTCGGCGCCGATGCGAGGTCACAATTCGAATCCGATCCAAAACAAGGTAGGAGTTGATGCAACGGGTACAGAAGGTACAGAGCATCATCAACAACTAAATCCGCACCATGGATTTTGCTCAAGCTGTCTGGCTGACCAGGAAGATCCAGACAAGGAGGAAGATTGAGGGACAGCAGAAACATGGCAGCATTGCTGGGAAAGCATCATCGAGTTAATCAGCAAAAGAGCCAGGGTCGGAAATTCTCGGCTATTTTTTCAGAAGGGACACCCAGAGAAACTGAATCAAACTTTTAGAGACCACATCAGAGACCACACGAAAGAAAAAAGGGTTACAGCCTAAGCCGTAACCCTTTGTTTTTATTGGCGTCCCCGAGACGATTCGAACGTCCGACCCCTTCCTTAGGAGGGAAGTGCTCTATCCTGCTGAGCTACGGGGACAAGTGAGACGATCTATAT
>Ga0209317_1000482_pt1 | contig 47058 bp, 41 predicted proteins | sample RifGroB2_FD_183994 | JGI IMG/M metagenome (GOLD analysis project Ga0209317, IMG submission 183994) | Soil microbial communities from Rifle, Colorado, USA - Groundwater B2 (SPAdes) (version 2) | ecosystem: Environmental > Terrestrial > Soil > Unclassified | place: Rifle, Colorado | collected... | reverse complement strand
CCCCTTTTATGCCGTCGATTACGAAAATTTTCCATGCATCGTAAGCAAAGGAGGCCGCCACGGGGGTGGTGACCGCCATTGCTGCGATAGCAAACGCATGGATTGCTGCAATGCACAGCACAGTGATAAGCACAGACTTCTTGGTTCCGGATCCGATTTTCATCAGATTCTCCTCTCTACTAACGGCCCATCCCGTTATGGTTGTGAAACTGTTGCGTGGATTACTGCGAAACAAGGTTTTTGCTGATGGCACTGTCGATTGCGGCCAAGTCAGCTCCGACGATCTGAGTTCCGTTGATGTAGAGGACCGGAGTCCCTTTTATCCCCATGGATGCCGATACTGCCTTATGTTCAGTCATCCAGGCGATGCCCGCTTTCTCTGCTTCAAGTGGCTTTTTGTCGAACTCGCCAGCCTGTGAACGTCTGTATGAGTCAGCCGGATCTTTCGACCCGAGGATGTACGCTGTCTTTGTTTCTGCTGCTGGATGCAGCGACGCAATTGGTGAGAAGAAAACGTAAAGTGTGATATCCGTCCGCTTCGCGAGGAACGCATCGGCGCGCCGGCAAAAAGGACAGTCCACATCTGTGAAAAGGACAACCTTAGTAGGCCCGTTGCCGATTTTCAGAGCTTTCTTGAGGATGGCAGGATCCTCGATCTTCTTAGCAACGACGATCTTGCGGCGCGCGGCCGAGAGGTTCTTGCCTTCCTTTGAGATGATGTCCCCTATGATCAGGATGTCCGTGGAGGGGGCATAGTAGATCACGTTTATTCCGGTGGTTATCTCGTAAAGCCCTTCCACGCCGGTTGGCTGCACGTCGTCTATTACCGTCGTGGGGAAAGTTTGCTTCATCCGCTCACGGATATCCTGACCGTAGGCACTGGATGCGCAGGCGAGGAGAGCAAGGGCAACGAGAATGCGTGGTTTATTCATTCGGCACGCTCCAAAGAGTTACTTCCGCACGTCGATTCAACTTCCTGTCGGCTTTGGACTCGAAGCAGCATTCCCCTGTACCGCCTGCTTCGACCAGAGGTACTCCCTGTTTTTTGAGGAAAGCGGCTACGTTTTTTGCTCTCTTCTTTGCGAGAGAATCATTCCATTTCTTGGAACCGAGCTCACAGGTGTATCCTGCGACTTTTACCTTCGCACCATTGCCGAGGCGCTTCTTAATGGTTGTAGCTATGCCAATAAGGCGTTCCTGCTGTTTTTTGACCAGGATGTACTTGTTCAACCCGAAAAATACCGTACCGAGTTGCTCTGGAACGGACTTAGCGGCCGGAATGGTAACTGGCGCTTCCGGCAGGGCTGAAACCAAGATCATCGGTTGTTCCGAGAACTTGAGGCTCAAGGGGTTAGGTTTTGCCGCCGCAGGCGACAGCTTGTCTTTTTTGCAGGAGTCGCACATGACATGCTCCTGGGAGGAAACGGACTCTTGCGCAACCCCGTAGTCATAAATGAACGCAGCAGACGCCAGATCGGAAGCTCCCGCAGTTCCTGCCGACAATGTCACTGCCAACGCCATGTAAACCGATTTCATCATGTTCCATCCTCCATTTTAAATATGCCTACGGGGGCAGACACTTTTGAGAAACAGGAGGGGAAGACGAGGATTCCGCCCTCCCCTTCCCTTTTAGGCCGCTTCTTGGATCAGGTCTTCCTTGGCCGGCAGGGTCTCTTCGTCACTTTCCTGATTGACTGCGGCCGCCATGGTTACCTTCTGTGCCTTCTGCGTCTTCTGCGGCTGGGCAGGTTGAGCCGGTTTGGCGACAGCGGCGACCTTCTCAGAGTTCTCCTGCAGTTTCCGGAGATCGGTGTGCGGCAGATAGCGGTAGTTGCGATCCGCCAGTTTCACGAGCTTCAGGACGCGCTCGTTCAGCAGGTGTCCTTCCAGTGCATAGGCTGCGATCATGTCGAGGATGGCATCCGCTTTAGCGGAGGGAATACGACCCAGGCCACCGTTGTTTGCCCGGATCTTCCGGACCATCAGGTCGAGCTGCTCGGCGTTCCACGCCAGCACCTTTGCCTCTTTCGACATAGCAATGAAGGCTACGCCGTCGCGGTCAGCAGCCGCGGTCTTTTTCTTCTCGTCTGCCTTCAATCTTTTTTCTGCGATCTGCGCGGGATTCAGAGCAGGTCTCGGATTTCTGTTCGCGTTTTCTGCTACCATGGTGTTACCTCCAAATGGATTTTCACTCCCCGGGAGGGAGGCATCGCCCTTTCGGGCTTTTGTACGCTTGCGCGCATTGAAGTGGGACGTTTATAGTTCCCTGTGAATGAGATGGTTTGTGCCAACCCTCTTTATTCGGCTTGGCCACCATCTACACTTTCAATATGCCCAGCAGGGCAGACACTTTTACAAAAAAAGAGGGTGAAAAGCTCAAGTGGCCTTTCACCCCTACTTAAATGTCCCGATTTTTAGCGGCACTGATTAAGAGAGAATAGCTTTTTCTTTGTATTATTAACCTCTTTGCAGTTCTAGTTGGCGATGATGGTATGATCGGGGGTGATGCTTTCGAACCGCTTTAAGTTGGCGGACTTGTCTCGTTCCAGCTGCATCAGGTCCATGCCGGCGAATGCGTCTGCGCGCGGTGCTAGGTCGGAAAGTTGTCTAGCCCGTGATTCTGTTTCTCGCTCCTTATCTGCCAGCCTATGCTGGCCAGAGGAATGAAGATCTGGATGAATAGAGTTATGAACAGGATGAAGTAGGCACTTGTCTCAAAGACGCCCCGCATCTCGATCAAGAAGAAATAGAACTTGTTCAGCTTTTCACCCGGGAGCAGTTTTGTGAATAGAAGCAAGAACTTTGCGAGGTTCGTGTCAGTCATGAGCAGCACGCTTATTGCGTTGAACCACACGAAAACAACGACTATCTTGCAAATGGCACCCCAGATGACCCCAGAGATGAACTGTTTGATCATGGCCTTCGTGTACTCTCCGGTGTAATACTTGCCGAGATGGTAAACGACTGAGGCATAGGAGAGAGGGAAGCCAACCGTCAACGCGAAGACCAGAATCTTGTCCACGAAGGTAGGATTGGTATCCCCGAAGATCGGGATCACCTTTTCTATAACCCCAACGAGGAGTGGGGTGAAGGCTGCGGTCACCAGGCCAGAGCTGATGGTTTTTTTGAAGCCGATCGCGGTGAGGTCCCATTGCTCTTTTATGGCAAGGAAGTCGGCAGGGAGCACCGCCCCCCTTCTCTCCGCTGCTGAAAACTTTTGAATCCTGGAAACCACATCAAAAACTCCCTCCAGTTTCGGCTCAGAACTGGAGGGTGTCATTATGGGGGAATCGTCAGAAGAACCTTTGGCCATGAAAATCTCTCCCTATTTAAATATTGCGAACCAGATCCCGCCACCGAACATGATCAGCGTAGCGAGACTTAGGAAACCGAGGGATATCTGAAACTGCCCTCGCCTTACGCCAAACCAAATTGCTATGGCGATGCACACCCCGGCAAAGAACTTGCCCCAGAAGCCAAGCAGCGTGGTCTGAAGCATCACGCGCCACCATTGTTCGTAGGATTCCTGCGTCCAGTGCGACTTTGGGTTCATTAAGTGGATTAACCATTCCATCGGGGTGCCTCCGTTTGTTATGCTTTCTCAGGATTTTTAGTGCGATCTGCGGTAATGCTTTGGAACCTTTTCAAATGCGGAGGCTTTTCCCGTTCGAGCTGTTTCATATTTACGGTGAAAACATCGGCCCGGTAAGGTGTGTAAAAGATGGTCCCCTCATTGCCGTCAAATACGACTTTGAACTTTGCAGAGTGGTAACCGGCCGCGATGAGATCATCCGCGATGGCTCCATGCTTCCGCATTTCAGCCGTAAGGTATTTCAGAAGGTTTGTGCGGTCCTCGGTTGATTCATAAAGTAACTTTTCGGGGGCATCCTTTTCTTCTGCAAGCTCTTTAAAAGTGTCGAAAATCACATTTGGCGTGAAATAGACATGCCCATCCGTCCAAGAAATCGCGTAAGTCGACTTGTTTTTGAAGTAGTTTATTTTCTTCTGCAGGGTTCGAATGAACTCCGCCGGATCAAACCATGGGACCCTCAGTTCGCTCCGTTCTTGCGGCGAAGCCGGCTCTTGGTCCGAGGAGAGGGTCATGGTTCGGGAATTACGCAACTCTCGCTCGCGTGCCCTTACATCGGCAATCATCAGCATCGAGGTCAGGCGGGTTGTCTCCGTGTGCTTTTTATCGTGATGCCTCTGTATCGCATGTAGGACATCTTTTTCGTTCTCAGCGTGGAGTCTCCCCTTGATTACCGCCATCATGACTTGGGCGCCGAGAGGCGCGTGGTCCCCAGTCGTGTAGTATTTCTTGAGGTACGCCTTCAGTTTGGCGATGTCGTGTCCCAGGCATGCAATGAGGCCCAGGCAATACATCGGCCCGGAGCGCTCCTTGGTCGGTACGGCGTCGATATACTCTTCACCGGTATCGAGGGTATGTCGCCAGAGGAACACATGCGACAACGCCTTGTAGACTTCTTCGCTCAGGCTATTGTCGTGTTCCTTCCCCTGGTTAGGTATCCTGCAGACCGATGGTGTCATCTGCTCGTTGGGGTTATCATACTCCCGCAGAATATCCTGAATAACTCCCCGGAAGGGTTCCTGCAGGTTGCAGCAGAAGGTGTCCCAGAAGGTCTGGATCTCCACGTTCAGATACTTTCCGTGCACGGGTTTGGCGGCCTCTGTTGTTGGAGCCGGAACTGGTGCTGGTGCTGGTGCAACTGTCGGAGCGACCGGAGTATCCAGCACTTCTTGGATCGGTGCACTGATAGCGGGCTTATCAGATGCCTGCACTTGGATTTCTATAGTGACCGCCGGCGCTGAAGGGGAAAAGGTCGTATCTAGAGAGTGATCCGTGACCGTTGCCGCCATAATGGGATCATTTCCTTCTGGCTGAACTGGCATTGGATTCACCAACCCAACCAGTGGCTCGGCCACAATAACAGGCGGGCGCATGGAAGCAGGCTGCCACCTATGGCAATGCTCGTGGGCGTAAATGGGCCTTTCTGCGTTTTTGGACTTCCTCGCAGACCCTTTGGGAAAAACCAACTCCTTCAGGCACCAGACAGCCACGCCGGCACTACTCACAGTGAAAACTAAGTTTAGTGTTTCGTTCATTGCCCCCTCACTGGGTTAATTCAAAAGATCGATTCGAGACACCATTGAGGGGTCTTCATCTAGGACGGCGGAATTTATATCAGGGAAAATGAATTTGACATCAGCCCCGCCCACCGCGGCGGTTACCCCTTGGAAGTTGCCGTTGTAGGTGGTCATGTAGAACTGACGAGGCTGCAGGTTCAGAATGTTGGCTGGCTGGAGCAGGTCTTCTTCAACCTCTCGGATTGTCGCGTCGGAAGAGTTCATCTGCATCATTGCCGTCAGAAGCTTTCTAGTGCCGAAGTGTTCACAGACCATGGTCGCAGTTTGGGGGTCCGGGACGCGCATGAAGAGTTTGGTATTTAAGTTGGAGAGAATTGAATTACCTGCATCCTTCCCCATCACGCTGTAGATCTGGTTGACTGACTGAACGAACAAATGGCAGTAAATCCCCGCTCCGCCCGCCTTCGAAAGAAGATTGTCAATTCCGGCCGTGAGGACATTCTGCGCTTCGTCAATGTAGACGCACAGCTCAGGGGTAAGCCTCCTGCCGTTGGAGTAGAAACGTCCACAAAGAGTATTGATCATCGAGATAATCAGCTTGCCGACCGTCAGTGCCGCCTTCTGGGTGATCATGGCCCCAAGCTGGACAACCATGATGACTTGCTTGCCTTGCTCAAGGCGATTGATGAAGCGATTCTCTTCTGCCGTTCCTATAATTTTTCCGATATTTCCCGCACAAAGTTCCACCATGGCCACACGCAGCGAGGAGCTGATCTTGCCGAAGTAATCAGGCGGGCTCTCAATGATCTTGCTGAGCATGTTTTCGAGCTGGCGCGCCTCAGGGTCTTTGATGGAGTGAATCTGGTCGCGTAGGCCCTTCAGGGCGTCCTGGCTGATGTATTCCATCACCTCCATCAGAGAGAACCTGGCCGTGGGGATATTGCTGTGGCGTGCGATCAGCAGCTTGCTCAGCGTGATGGCCAAAGAAATTTCGTAGGCGACATTTGTGAAGAAGACATCCCCTTTGCCGTCAGAAACGCCGGAGGTGATATGGTTGACCAACTCCTCGGGCATACGGTAATGACAGAGCGGGTCGATCTTTGCCGAGTATTCTGGCCAGATCGGGGTGACCAGCATGAAGTCGTCCAGGCGGCCGCATTCTTCGGCTATTTGATAGACTTTGGACAACGCATCGAGATCGCCCTTGGGATCGAGGAAGACAACACTTCGGCCAGCTCTTATGTCTAGCTCCATCATCCATTCGGCCAAACGGGTCTTGCCGCTACGCGTGGTCGCGGCACAAAGCATGTGTCCGGTCCTGTGCGAGTTGGTAAGGTAAATAGGGAACGGTTTCTCTTTAACTTTGATACCCGTTCCCATGCCAAGGAACAGGCGATCCTCTACAGGTTTAGCCTTGCCAAGCAGGTTACCGAACATTTGAACTCCGTTTTGCTACAGCCTGGATCTTAGTTCCGTTCAAGCTGATGTAGACCCTTTCCTTGAGCTCCTTAACTGCGAAGTCAATAATCGAACGGGGGATGTGGGCCCTGGCCCTGACGATGCTGTAGGAACCTGGGACTCTTTTCGTACACCGCAGCTTCTGGTGTGACAGGTCTTCGCCTTGGGAGAATAGCTTTCGATAGAGGAGCTGCTCGACAAACTTGAGAGGGCGTCTGGTGAGGGTGATCCTAACTTGAGAGGACCCATTGGTGATGATTTCAGCCCCGACAACGTGAAATTCCAGCTCTTGGCCCACCGCATACTTAGGGCGCTCGTGTGGCGGTTGCTCCATCAAAGGGAATGCCCCGTACCACTCCTTGCACATGCCGTTATTGATTTTCACGAGGATCTCGCGGGTGACCGCGTTTATCCTGAAGATCTCTCCGGTCACGTTGCTGCCAATGTCACCACGCAACCGTCCATATTCCTCCAAGGCCTTCTTTTCAGAAACGGCTCTCTTCGTGCGGTTTATGATCTGGCGGACGACCTTATCCGGGATATCTGCGGGTTTGATTTTGAATTGGACGACATCGATACCTTGTGACCTGGTGCCCCAGAGATCAACAACGTCATTCGTGCCGTCAAGGCATGCAAAAACAGGACAGCCAAATTTAGCTGAGAGGGTTTTCGAGATAACCGACTCTGCCAATTGAAGCAGTTCTTCCCGTTCTGATGTATGTGCGTTTTCGAGAAATAACGAAATCACGATTGTCGCCCCTTAGGCATATTGAGTGAGTTGATTCCTTCACTTTCAATATGCCTAGAGGGGCAGACACTTTTTGGAAAAAGGAGGCTTAGGGACGCGGGATCTTGCTGAGGAGGGGTTGCAGGCTTTCGGATTCGCGCTCCATACGACCGTATGCGCGCTCCCTTGTTTTCTGAATTGTCTGTTTAACTACCTGGAATCTATCTGCGACCTGCTGGGCTGATCCCTTGGTACTGATAAGAGTGCTGAGGATATTCTGCTGGTGGGGACTCAGGAACTTGAACGCCTCCTTCTGCGCGAAATCCTCGATCGATAGATCAGCCAGGCGATAAGTCTGGGCATCCATGCGGTCTTCGGCGGAGTTCAGGTAGTAATCGTTGACGAGATCGAATCCGAGGGTCGGGGGTAATGCTGCCCCACCTTCATCAGTCTCCCAGGAGTCGCGGTACTCTTCAACGAAGCACGGCGTCTTGGGGCCGGTAAAGTGCTCCTTGGGGATGATGGTGTCGCAGGTGGGGCAGATTACCGGCGCACCCTTCTTGATGTTCTTCAGGGCCTCGCTTGTCGCTATAGATGCACTGCAGAACAGGCAGTCTTCCAGAGGCGAAACTGAGCTGTTCGGCATCATCTTTTGGACTGAAGGCAGGGGGGCCATGAGGCAGCATACCTTGTGAAAGGCGCGCCAGAAATACCTGTCGAAAGATATCCCTTTTTCTTCCGCACGGGGTTTCACCCTGATCGCGGTTTCATGCGCGAGTTGCATGAACTCTTCGCTGGGGTACGGGGAGTACGCCAGGAACTGGTTAATTTTCTTGTGGAGACTCGGCTTGTGGTTTTGTATCCACATGACGGTATCGACGTCATCGGCTGCACAGTTTTGGAAGATCGTTTGCCGGTTCATTTTTACCTCCTTATTGTTGCACATCCGATGTTTACCGCCTCAAACATCACATAGCGAAGTTTACAGTCCGAATTTACATCGGTGTGTGAAGTTAGTCAAAGCTATTAGCCTCCCTCAGCTATAATTGTTTTTAAAAAGACAAACCTCTAAGCAGCCAATTCACAGAGATTTTTCAAGTTGTCTATGGAAGGTGAGCCACGAGGAGGGGCCGGGCAAGTTTCTTGAGGCTATTTCATCGACATCCGCACTGACCGCGGGTTTGGAGGCGGGCGCTTGGGCACTGCATGTTGGAATAAAGTTTTTGGTTAAATATCCTAACCCATCTTTTTGCTATAAAAATCCCCTACAAAGTGGTATTGAAGACCCTATCCGACTTCTGGAGCCCTTATGTTATCTAAACGAAAATCAAGTCCGAATGCTGGCAGATCCAAATCTACTGTGCCTGCTGAGTCGGTAGGTGAACGCATCAAACAGATCCGGATCGCTTTAAAGCTGACTCAAGCTCAGTTCATCGTTCCTTTGAGGATTTCTCCTTCACATTTTTCTGAGACTGAATCAGGCAAAAATCCACCTTCTGGTTTACTTCTGGTAGCTATTACTCATTGCTACAATGTCAACATGCGCTTCCTTGAGGAAGGTGTGGGCGAAATGTTCAAGAAGAACTCTCCACTTGGAGATAAATTCACATCTCAGGAAGGGATAGTTCCCTATTATGAAGGAACTTTTTCGAAGAATGAAGCTCCGGATTCCTATGTGTGCGTCCCAGGGGCGTCCTCGGACCAATGTGTCGTCAAAGTAGATACAGCCGGCGGAATTGCTGCTAAGGGAGATAACCTCCTCCTCTCACCGATAAAAGCATCTGAAATCAAAGCCCAGATGGTTCTCTTCTTGAAGGATAGGTTTAACCGCCAATACGTCTACAAGGTGCTTGATGTGGATGGCGATCTATTTTTAGACCTGGCAGATTCGAATCTCGACGCCATCAAATTTCAAAAGAGCAGGTATACCGATATTTTCAAGGTAGTAGCTATCTATCGCTGTATCGCCATGGATTAGGCTTAAGACTCTGATGAATAAAAGACCGGAACACCCCCTTACATACTAATGCTATTCGTCTTTTCACTCCTTATTCTAAAGTCTTTTTCGATTTTTTTTAACCAATTAGGTGATGTAAACCATAAAAGGAACATTGTCTATTTAGATGACAATGTTCCTTTTTATGAGAGAGACATTCAGCGGGTATACATGTGAGTGCTAAAAACCTTTGTAATACTTTTCAACTCTTTCCTCGGTACTCTCAACTACTTCCTTCTGCTCTTGAGTTTCTGTATTAACTCGATAAGTCATTGCGGGGATCTGCGTCTCTTTGCCTTTCAGTACGGCCTTACTGCCTTCCATAAATTTCTCTATGACAGACAGCTCGCCAGTTTCTGGGACGGGACCCACTTGCCTCTTGGTGGGATTTGAGGACCGTCTCTGCTTCGGAGTTCCGACCGTAGATTGGGGAGGCGCCGAGATAAAATGCTTATACGCCCATACTGAACAAGCGAGTATCATTCCTACGACCAAGAGACCCATTACTGGATGTGTTTGCTTAACCATTCTCTCTCCTGTTTACCCATTCTTTACTCTGCTACAACCCCTACCAGGGCGGATGCTGCATGCACCCACGCCCACTTTCTTAATTGTAGACCGCGTTGTAGACCGTTGTTCCGGTGATAGTGCCGGCAGCAGTGATATTGCCGGTGGTTGATAGAGCCCCGTTCAGTGTTAGTCCTACAAAAGTAGGGGAACTCGTGGTGGCAATGGACTGCGGCAGGCTAAACGTTATTCCTCCCGCTGAATTTGTCACGATAACTTGACTGGCTGTCCCTGTCAGAGTTGCCAGAGAATATCCTGTTCCATTACCAATGAGAAGCTGCCCGTTGGTTGGGGCAGCGGAAAGGCCGGTGCCCCCATTGCCATAAGGGAGAGCACCTGAAACATGTGCCGCGAGATTGATTTTTCCCCAAAGAGGAGCGACACCGACACCTCCAGAGATAAGAGCGTTGCCAGTTGCGACACCGGCCAGCCTTGAAAGCGAGGTAACTCCGGAAGCATAAACGAGGTCGCCCACGGCGTAAGTGGTCATGCCGGTGCCGCCTTTGGCTGCGCTGATGGCAGTGCCGTTCCATGTTCCAGTGCCGATAGTTCCGACTGTGGTGATGTTGGCGGTGCCTGCCCAAGTTGATAAAGCAGTGTTTTCCACGGCGCCAAGACCGACTTTTGCCTTTGCAAGCGAGGTAATCCATATCGGATCAGCGTAGGAACCGGTTGTATAGACCCCATTAGTAACAGTTGCAGCGTTACCGGTGATACCAATGCTGTACGTTCCTGAGATGATTTTTGAAGAGTAATCACCAGCCGTAAGGTTGGCAATGGGAAGCGTCCCAGAGACGTGCGTGGCGAGGTCAACTTTTCCCCAAGCGGGTGCTACGCCGACACCACCGGAAACCAGAATATTTCCGGTTGCAACATCTGCAAGTCTTGAGAGCGCCGTGGTGCTGGACGCATAAATGAGGTCGCCAGCAACGTAGCTGGTCATGCCGGTGCCGCCTTTGACTGCGCTGATGGCGGTGCCGTTCCATGTGCCAGTACCGATAGTGCCGACTGTGGTGATGTTGGCGGACCCGGCCCAAGTTGATAAAGCAGTGTTTTCCACGACGCTAAGACCGACTTTTGCCTTTGCAAGCGAGGTAATCCAAGCCGGATCAGCATAGGATCCAGTTGTATAGACCCCATTCGTCACAGTTGCAGCGTTGCCGGTGATGCCAATGCCGTACGTTCCAGAGGTGATTTTTGTGGAGTAGTCACCGGCTGCTAAGTTGGCGATAGGCAGCGTACCCGTGACGTGCGTAGCGAGATCAATTTTTCCCCAGGAAGGAGCGACGCCGACACCGCCGGAGATAAGAGCGTTGCCAGTTGCGACACCGGCCAGCCTTGAAAGCGAGGTAGCACCGGACGCATAAAGTAGATCGCCTACTGTATAACTGGTTAACCCTGTGCCTCCTTTGGCTACGCCGATTGTTGTGGCATTCCATGTACCGGTGCCGATTGTGCCAACGGTAGTGAGGTTAGAGGTGCCTGCCCAGGTGGACAGTGCTGTGTTTTCCACGACGTTAAGGCCGACTTTCGATTTAGCCAGAGAAGTGATCCATGCCGGATCAGCGTAGGAACCGGTTGTGTAAACTCCGTTTGTCACGGTTGCAGCGTTACCTGAGATATCGATGCCCCAGGTGCCTGTAGCTCCGGTACCGGTCAGCGTGGGGGCGTAACTACCGAAGTTTTCAGAATCGAGTAGTTTCTTCCATGCCCCCCATAGGGTACTGCTACCGGTTCTTTGCCAGATATTGCCATTTTGGGTGAAACCTAATTGATGAGAGGGGCCTCCTGTCCAGTCAGTAGCAACTACACCATATGGCCGGAACGTCATCTCTCCGAAATACGTACCGCCATCGTTAACGCCTTCTGTCGCGTTTGCCTTAAAATCATAAACTACTCCTTTAGTAGTAGTTTGCGGCGTGGTTACCGTGTTTCTGGTATCAGCAACTTTCGCGGAGTCTGCCGTCGCAGCATTGCCTGTGATGTCGATATTGTACGTTCCGGAGGTGATTTTTGAGGAGTAATCACCAGCCGCGAGGTTGGCAATAGGAAGCGTTCCAGAGACGTGCGTGCCGAGGTCAATTTTTCCCCAGGAAGGAGCTACACCGACACCTCCAGAGATAAGAGCGTTGCCAGTTGCGATACCGGCCAGCCTTGAAAGCGTGGTAACTCCGGAAGCATAAACGAGGTCGCCCACGGCATAACTGGTGAGGCCTGTGCCGCCTTTGACCGCGCTGATGGCGGTGCCGTTCCATGTGCCAGTACCGATAGTGCCGACTGTGGTGATGTTGGCGGACCCGGCCCAAGTTGATAAAGCAGTGTTTTCCACGACGCTAAGACCGACTTTTGCCTTTGCAAGCGAGGTAATCCAAGCCGGATCAGCATAGGATCCAGTTATATAGACACCATTAGTCACAGTTGCAGCGTTGCCTGTGATGCCGATGCCCCAAGTGCCTGTGGCGCCGGTGCCTGTTAGCGTGGGGGCGTAACTGTTGAAGTTGTCGCTAGCTAGAAGGGTTTTCCATGCTGTCCACAAACTACCATTACTATAATCTCCGAATCTCACCTGAAGACCTGTCCCCCCGTACCCGGACCCGTAAGGGGTGTAAAGCTGAAGAGCACCACCACCATTACCGGAGTAGGTGCGCGTCGTCATCACAGACCCATAATTAGGGAAACCATCCGCTGTTCGTACGAAGGAGTTTTGGATGCCCAAGTTGTAATCTGATGGCAATGTGGCTGCAGACCAAACATAAGATCCTAAAGAGCTGAGAAGGGGAGATGAGGTTGCAGTTGTAGCATTCCCCGTTACATCAATACTGTACGTTCCCGATGTGATTTTCGAGGAATAATCGCCAGCCGCCAAGTTAGCGATAGGCAGCGTGCCTGTGACATGGGCTGCGAGATTGACTTTCCCCCAGGAGGGGGCAACGCCGACACCTCCGGAAATCATAACATTGCCGGTTGCAACGCCGGCCAGCCTTGAAAGCGAGGTAGCACCGGAAGCATAAAGGGTATCGCCCACGGCATAACTGGTGAGACCGGTGCCGCCGTACTGAGCAGCGATCGCAGAGCCATTCCAGATCCCACTCGTTATTGTGCCGGTGCTCGTGATCGAGGAGAGGTTCCCTGTGTGGACAACCGGGTAGCCGCCGACCGAAAGAGTATTGTTGAAATTCGAAGATCCGTTGAACGTAAGGGCTGACGAGGTGATTATTAATCCGCCGGCAACATCAGACGCAATTTCGTTCGGGTCAAAGGCCAAGGTGCCGGTAGCATCTTTAATCTGCAAGTGCCCGTTACCAACTCCGGCGACAATTCCCCCAATAGTCCCGGGGGCATTTTGGACAATAACCCGCCCCGAGTTGAATGCTGTGCCGCCAGTTACCTGAAGTTTATTGGTTCCATCATCAACAGCGCTGCCGAGCAAAGTGGCGCCACTAACGATGAGGCCGTTAGACGGCGCGGCGCTCACTCCAGCATAGCCGCCGATAGCGACGCCGCCTGCTATATCCATCTTTGAAAGGGGGGCACTGGTGCCTACGCCAACACGACCGTTGGCCATGATGCGCATTTTCTCTGACAAGACGCCAGTCTGGGCAGTATGGATAATCATGTCAAAAGAAGATGATGTTGTCTGGCGTGCGACTTCGATACGGCCAGTAGAGCCCCAGGGGTAACCAGCTGAGCCCGCAAAACGCCAGTCAATCCCCATGGAATTGTTACCGCTATTGGCCATTTCATCGAAAGACAGCATGGACTTGTAACCTGTGAAGGCTCCCGGTTGTCCAATAGACAGCTTTGTTGTCGGAGTGGTAGTACCAACGCCAACATTTGTACCGTCATCATAGATTAGCGAGTTGCCAATAGTGTTGGCGCCTGTGAATTTAGAAATATAACCTGCAGTGCCGCCGGCAGTCGTGTCTATGACTTTATTACCATTTTGGTAGAAGGAGTTGCTGTAGGTGTTTGCCCATTGGCCGCCAACAGTGCCGAGGTTATACGTGTTGTTCGCGAGAGGTGTTAAATTCTGCCCGACTGCATTAAACCCCACGACATTCCGGCTCGAGTTGACGACGCTCACGCCGCCCACCTGCAGGTCACCAGTGGCAATATTCAGAGCACCTGTTGCTGCTGTGTAAGATACTCCGGAAGTTGGCGCCCATTGAGTGCCGTTCCAGTACATCGTTTGCCCTGCGACCGAACCGTTCAGAGACGGGGATGTCAGGACTCCATTGATGTAATAGGCAGACGAGTTGATTGCGCCTCCCGCATTAACAGAATATGCTGCATTCGGTGCGGTACCGACACCTAAATGACCCGTGCCATCAAGCGCCATGATGTTCGCAGCAGCGGCGTACCACTTGAAGGAAAAGGCAGCACTGTTGGTAGGAAGAGAACTCCACATTGCGGCAGACTCGATGCCTTGGGCGTAATCCGCGCTGGCGGCCCCTACCTGCGGCCACATGACCAGTTTAGTACCTACGCTCCTAGTTCCGATGGTTGGTGCGCCATATCCCGCAGCTGACATTGTCATCATATTGCTTGTGGCGTTGCTCATAGTGAGCGTACCGCCGCTCAGCGTCAGATTGTTCCCGGAGATATTGCTGCTCGCGTCGATAACTGTGACACCGGCCGCCTGCAAGGTTCCAGACGCCAGGTTGAACGAATCGCCGGAGGCCAGGGACAGGACTTGAGACGCACTACGGTAAATTTCTACATCCCCGATAGCAATACCTTCAGCAGTGGTGGTCCCCGCGGCCAATTCGAGTTTATGCGTCGGAGCTGACACTCCAAGGCCTAGATTATCAGCAGGGTTCAGCAAGGTGACCTGAGTGTTTATGTGAGACCACCCAGAGATTCCGCCGTTAGAGTTCGACACGTTGGTATTGAAAATGTCCACGGCGACGTCATCACCGAGAGATGCAACGCTAGAGCACGAAGTCTGGAATGCCTTGTCGGCGCCGGCGCTGATCAGCCTGCCGATCTGGTCTGTGTTAGGAGGGGCCACTGCATTTTGGGAGTAGGTGGCATTGACTCCGTTAGCAGATCCAGCGTCCCAGGTGCAGTATCTGTACGCCACATTGTAAGCATCGAGGGCGTTTACAGGCAATGATATGGGGACCGCGTTAAGAGCCCCCTCTTTCAGCAACTCGAATTTCCCGTCACCATCGACGTCCTGCGCATTGGAAATGAGGAAGTCGCGAACCATATACATGCTTTGCCGGGCGCTGTTCGACTGCATGTAGCGATTCGCGCTTTTCACGATGGTAGATGCTTTTGTCGCGGTAAGCGTGGCTACAGGTATGATGGACAATGCCGCCAACATGTAAAGCAGCACCGAACCTTTCTGGTTCCTGATTATATCTTTCACCATACGTTTGCTCTCCTAGAGCCTAGATACTTTTGCAGCAAGGGAAAAACCTTTAGGGCATTCCTTACCGACGCACAGATCGGTGATATCCATCGAATACGAGATCGTGGATAAGGCCGAGAAAAAGCCAGTCAAAGAGCGGAAATCGGCTAGAACTTCGGGTACCCGATTGTGGTCCTTCTCTTCACCCTGGTCCGTGGACGTCTCATCAAGCGGGTAAATGGTAATCGTTTTAGCTTGAACAATAGTTTTGAGTGGGAGTCGGTAATGAGTGATTAGTCCATCGACAGTATGTTTCACCGTCAGCAGTTCGGCACCAGTGAGTTCGGAGATCGCTTCTGTCGGCACCTGCGCCTGGGTTTTTGCCAAAGCATTCATCTGCAACATGGTAACGTCACGGTTGATTGAAACCGATTTTGCAATCAGGAAGACGGTAAATACCCCGATAGTAGCGGTAAGAATGGTGTGAATATGCTTTCTCATTGGACAACTCCATTTGCTGCGACTGGTATCGGTTTTTCCCCCGCTACAGGCGATTGTGGCTGTGAAGGTCCAGAAGGCGGGGCTTGCGTCGGTGCTGCACTCGCAGGTTGTCCGGAAGCTGGGCCAAAACTGATATTCACCTTGCCATCCTCATAGCGGGCCCCCGGGCCGGCCATCGCCAGAAAGTCGCGAGCATCGGACTCATCTGGGAAGGTAATACTGAACTGCATCACGTTGCCTTTAGCCGCGATGGAGTAGCTCCCCTTCCCTTCTATGTTCGAGGCCATTTTTTCCATCACTGCCCCGAAATCCGTCGTTAGTCTCATCGGTTTTACTGGAACTGTAACCGCCGGAGCTTTGGCATTGATGGTTTCGATAACGGAGCTGTACCGCTGGGCCGAGAAGAGACAGACCGCGTCCGACACGAGGAAGGCACAGCAAACGAGCATGAGTGCCGAGACTCTCGACTTTTTCAGGGACCATTTCAGGTAAAGAGTGGTGGGGATGTCATTCTTGTCCATCGGGTCCATGTCATTGATCGATATGGCCCCTTCCGGCATATCATAGACACGCTGCTCGGTAATGCCTGTTTCAGAGGATTGGAGGCGATGGATCGCAGCCCCGTGTCGGTAAACAAAATCCCCGTGCTCCAGCAGAACCGGAGTGAACACCGACAAGTCGCCTTCAATATGCGATGTGGATTGGGTAGCGATGAAAGATAGTTTGCTGCCCTCGTAGACATACCCGAAGTAGTAGTCCTCACCCAGCTTCAACTGCACACGGCCTCGGATGCACGCCATGATGTGTTTTTTGGGAGTCTCCACCGTGCCGATTACGAAAGTGTCAGAGTAGGCCTTGGCCTCCACGCGCCTAGAGTCCTTCTTAGCCGCAGTCGGTTTTTCGTCCAGCGGCACTTCGTCCTTACGCAACTTGACCACGGCCGCCGGCCTCTTCACCTCCTCCGGACGCTCTACAGACTCAGCGGGGTTGACCTCTCCGTAGGGAATGCTTATGAACTCAGCTTCTGCATGATTACCTTTCATTTTTGCCTCACTTTATTGAACCTAGAACTTTGGTGTATGGGAGCATGATGCCGAAGAATTCCATGATGAAGATGGCCACGACCAAGGCAATTACGGCTGACTGTATTTTCGGGCCAACGTCGCTTACCTTCTTGATGTAGAGGCGATGGTATCTTTTGGCAGTGTCGTGAAAACTCTTGTGGATCCTTGAACTGTCCTGTGCCGTGAGCAGAATTGACCGTTCGACTGCGGTCAGTGCGGTTAACGCCTTCGTGAAATGCTGCCCCTCGTTGATTGCGTCCCTTGCAGAGCCGAACTGCCTCCGGAGGGTGATGAACCCAGTTGATTTTTCCACGATCTCAAAAGCGTCAGCCAGCGGGACCCCTACTTCTACGAGCTTTGACAATGACGAAAAGGCCACGAAATAGGCTCGGAAGAAGATAATCTCCCGCACGACCGGAATAAAGATGATCTTCTTTTCAACCGCTTCCTGGTTGTAGCGGTACAGGATCGACACCCCGACTATCGTAACGACCGTGAAAATAATGCCCCCAGGCACAAGCACGCTCATTGCTTTAAGCCCCTGCATGCAGTAGTAGGCGGCGTCATGTGTGGCCACCGCTTTCCCGCTGGTTCTGAAAAGCGGGGTGTTCATGAGCTTCGGGATGACGTAGGTAGCATTGACGAGAAGACTCAGCACTCCGAATACGAAAGTCACAAGCGGCTTGGACAACTGCTGCCAGAGCATTTTGTTAATCTCGTCTTGCTTCGTGATGAATTCCGCTGACGCGAGGAAGGTTTCGCCCATCTGGCCGGAGTGTTCTCCTGCCTCAATCATGGCCAGGACTGAATGGCCGAAGATGTGAGGATATGCCATCATGGCCTCTGAGACCGGTGCCCCTTCAACGACAATCGCTCTGATCTTCTTGAGCGCGGGGAGCAACGGCGACTTCTCGGGGAAGGAACTCAGGATATTGTCGAGTGCCTGCGTTGTGTGGACGCTGGACTCCGCCTGGTCACCCATTGCAGTCAAGAAGGCAATTATCTCGTCCTTCGGTATGCCCTTGAAGGAAAACGCCCTGTCGACGGATAATACGATTTTCCCTTCCTGGGCATACTTGCGCCGGATCTCGTCGGGTGTGTCAGGCGATTCTTCACGGAACTGCTTCCCGTTATTCAAATACTTTACTGTGTACATGTCTTACGCCCCCTACCCTATCTGGACTGAACCCTGTTCAGCTCCTCTATGTCCGTGATCCCGCTTTCCAGCTTCTCTTTTGCGTCCATTGCGAACGTGTAGTAATCGAGGTTGTCATTCAGGATGGCATCCATATCTGCGGGGGATCTGAGCCGTGCATATTCGGTAAGGAGGGTGAGTCCATCATATCCAGTGCCACGGCACCTTGAGCATCCGGCCTTGGCACACACGGGGCAAAGGGTGCGGACCAGCCGCTGGACCATTATTCCGCGCAGCACGTAAGACAGGAGCTGCCGGTTTCCTTCACCTGCCAAGCTGAGCATACGGTGGATAGAGCTCGGAACGTCGGTCGTGTGCAGCGTAGTCATCACCAGATGCCCTGTTGTCGCGAGATAGATGCAGTTGTTTGCCGTCTCGGAGTCGCGTGTTTCGCCAACGATGATGACGTCCGGATCCTGCCTCATGATCGCTTTCGTGTAGTTGGCAGGAGTGAGGCCGGTGTCGGAGTTGACTTGGGCCTGATTGCAGAATGCCAGCCTGTACTCGATCGGGTCCTCAATCGTGTTTATGGACCGCTGCAACCGGTTCATGTGATGAATCGTGGAGTAGAGGGTTGTCGTTTTACCTGAACCCGTCGGCCCACAGACCAGGAGCAACCCGTTGTTCGATTGAGCGAGATCCTTCCAGTCATCTACGTTCGAAATACCGATCTGGCTTAGAGACTTGAGGTTTCGCTCCCTGTCCAAAATTCTGATAACGATCTTTTCCCCGGTGGCCAGGGGCATGGTCGATACTCGGAAGTCGTTCTTTCGGCCGTCGATCTCCTTTGAGAAAGAACCATCCTGAGGCTTTCTCTTGTGCGCAACGTCCATCTTCGACAGGTCTTTGAGTCGAGAAATAACTCGTGTAGCCTGAGCCTGATGAAGCGTAGTGATCGGGGTCATGATCGTGTCGACGCGAAACCGGACCAACATGGTTTGCCCTTGCGGTTCGAAATGGATATCGGATGCCTTTGCCCTATGAGCATCGCGGATAAGTGTGTTCAGAACCCGATTTATGTTGTCATCAGCAGCAAAGCTCGCCGCTGAATGATAGGTATCCTTTTCAGATCTGTGGGCGGTCGCCAGCTTTTCAAGGATGTCTTCTGTCGATGCCGGTTGTGGGATAACTTTGCGCCCTGTAGTTTTGGCCAGATGGTCAAAGACCTCCTGAGGATTTGGGTGCAATGTCGCAACGAAAAGATTGTGCCCAGTCCCCCCGCCGATGATCACAGTCCTGGTAGCTTTCAGGTACTCCAGAGGAACCTTGGTATTTGTAGATGCGTTCCTAACTAGAGCTTCCGGTGCGATAACGCTAAGAGCTTCCTCAATCACGCCGCGGTCTGTAAAGCCAAGCCGGATGAGGATTTCTCCAAGCAGTTCCGCACCATTCAACGCGGTCTGTTCATCCAGGGCGATCTTCAAATGAATTTTCGTGATCAGCTCTTTGCTGATTAAATAGTCGCCTAGCAACATGATTAGTACCTCGTGAGCCAAAACGTGACGTAGGCAGTGGCCTCTCCAGCAGGAGCTGCCATATTGGTAACAGCCGTACAGCTCGTATTGACGAAATATTGGGTCGGCGCAAACTGTAGAGCCATCAGAGTGGTCGCTTTCCAGTTCGGGTCAGTCGCGTCTAGGACAGATACGCGAGCGCACACGTAATAACCGTTATTAGGAGCCGCCTGGCCTGTTTGCACCCCAATTAAATAACCATTTGTGCCATAGGCAGCATCCCATCCGGTTGGTACCGGAGGGCTGAATATGTAGGTCGGAACGAAGGTGGCGTCAGCAAGGCCTGTGGGATAGGCGCATTCTTCAGTGTGGTAGTTGCCGAAGGCGTTTTGGATCAGCGACAAGTCGCTAACCATCTTTGACGAGTTGTTTTGCGCTGACATATTCTGCAAACCGCCAGAGCTGACCATAACTGCCATAATCACGCCGATAAGGGTGATGACGACTAGGATCTCAATGAGGGTAAACCCTCTATCGCAATTCTTAATAAGCTTCACGGCGCTCTCTCCTGTTAAAAACCTACAGTGGGGTCAATCGGTACCACAGTTAATATGCTCACAAGGGCAGACACTTTTGGAACTTTGGGGGGTGAGAATGAAGGGAAGGTGTTTGAAAAGCAGCGGGGGGGAGGTGGTGGTAGGCCTGGAGGAGAGATCCCCCAGGCCGAACCGAGGTTCTAGTTGATGTAAATGGATTTGACCGCAGTGTACGGGCCGGCGCCGAAGCACTGGAAGTCGAGTGCAGCATTAACCGCGCCGGGAACCGCGGTGCCAGCGCTCGCTGCTCCTGCGAATTGGAAGTTGATAGCTTGGCAAACGCCGATGTTGGCAGCCGGGATGGTGATCTTTACGGAGGTATCAGCCATTACGGTACCCCATACGTTGGTGGCGGAATCCCAGGTGTATGCCGGGCTTCCAATGGTGCTGGGAGAGACGGGGGTCATCGCCAAGAAAGGTCCACCACCATTGGAAGCAGTGGCCAGATCTGCGAAGCCGGTTGCATTTGAAGCTTTTTCGATCGAGTATTTCTGTGTAGCATCGTTGATAGAGCGCATGTCATCGGCGATCTGTGTAGCAGCCTGCGACGTTGCTGCCGAGGTGAAGGAATTGCCGAGCTTGCTGAAGAGGAAAGCGATGATCAGGCCGATAAGCGCAATGACAATCAACATCTCCACCATGGTGAAACCAGCTTCGCCTGCTTTGCGTGCCTTACTGATCAGGCCCTTCTTTGTTACTTTTTCCATCTTTTCCTCCAGAGGGAAGGCGCATTCACGCCTGTTGTCACCGTGAGACGGCTACATTGCGGGTCAATAGAATTCGTAGATCGTGGGTTTTACGACTAAGACAAGCTCGTTTTTAGTGACACTGGTCTGGTAAGTTTTGGACAGCAGGGACTCACCCGGGAGCCCGGCGCTGTGGTTGTTGAGTTTCTCGTAGGTAAGCCCACCAATTATGGCTATGTGGCCAGGAGACATCCGCAGAAAGTCCTCTAGGCTTTTGATGGTAGTCTCGGGCTGGGTGATCGTTCCGAGTTGTTGTCCTGCCTGCAGCGTGACCATTTGCGTAACGCCAGAGACATTCACGGTAAGGGCCATCGAGAGGGATCCTTCGGCTTTGTTATAATAGGGCACGACTTCGATTTCGACGCCGCTCTTGGCGACCGCGGACTTGAATCCAGCAGTTGCAGTGGACGACTGCTGCGAAAGTGCTGTGAACTGCACTTCACTGACGTATGGGGTTTCGGTCAACACCTTGAACTTGCCCTTCGTGCCGGACATCGACTCAATCCTTATGTTCTGAGCGATAGAGTAATGGCCATACTGCTCCAGGAAGTTAAAGAGCATGCCGAGGCTGAAATTCTTGGCTTCCACGAACATTTCAGCGCCAGTCCCGGTGAAGACCGCGGCGAGACCCTTAGCCATTGGGTCAACAATGGCGCCGACAACCGCAGAAGAACTATCCGTAGTAGTTGTCGCTGCTGCCATGTTCGATGCAGCTACCCCGAATGGACTTTGCTTCTGGGACCCGTAACCAAGGACCAGCTTGGACCAATCAATCCCTCGGTTCTTGTTGTTCGTCAGGTTCACCTCAAGCAAGAGCACCTGCATGGTCACAAGAGCCGCATTGTCCTTCAGGCTTTTCAGATAAGCCTTCACCCTCTTGAATCCATTGGCGTCGCTCGTGAAACTGAGGGATGAGGAAAAGGTGTCGTAACTGATGTCGGTGGCGCCTAAGTTCTGCAGGCTGCTCTCGATCTCCTCCTGAAGGGTGAAGTTTTTCCCTCCGGAGCTTTTCTCTTTCTGGTACGAGGTATAGTTAGGGATAACGAAGTTGAAGGTTTCCGTTTCCTTCACGATGATTGACCCGGACGCCTGATCGTAGGTGAAAAAGTAGCCTGAGGAATTCGCCAGAACCCTGAGAAAACCAGACAGCTTTCCTTGGTAAGAAACGCTGATACGCTTCATCCTGTCGTTTTTGCCGACGATCTGGTCGGTGGTAGAACTGTTGGCTGTGACGCCAACCCCCGTAAGCGCTCTGTCGAAGGACCGTTTCGTTTTTTGTGTAACTTCAGCGTTCCTGGGAGCCTCGTAGATGAAGTTCATCTTCGTCTGCTGGTGGGCTATCGAATAGATGATGGTCTGTATATCCGTGTCGAAGAAAGCCACATGAGGCAATTTCTTATCCAGATGCTCAGGTATCCCAAGGGCAGGCAGATCCAAGACGAATGCCTTATTCGGCATGGCCACTCTCACGATCGCAGGTGTGTCTTGCAACAAACCCTCTGCCTGTTCGGTCAACTTCGTAGCGTTTGGGATAATGGTCGGAACGCTGGCGTGGTTGGCAGCGCAAGCCGTCAGGAGCAAGCTCAGTATTATGAGGGAAACTTTCTTCATCGGTTACTCCTTCAGCTTCACGTTTTTGGAGAGCAGCGCGTAGTAGGTGTATTCCCCTTTGCGCTCTTTTTTGACGACAGTTCTCCCAAAAAAGTTATCTGCGTCGTCTTCGTTACCGTTTGTGATACGGAAGAAAACATGGTTGTCTGCGCGGCTTACCAGGACCTTCCCCAGCACCGCATCCATGTACTGTTTGGAAACGCCCTTCACCCACTCCGGTGAGCTTTTAACGCTGGCCAGTTCCGCTTCTAGCTTTGCTACCTTTCCCTGAGCATCGACGAGGCGGGTCTGTATTGCCTCCACTTTGCCCTGCTCGGCTGCAACCGCAGCTTTACTTGCGGTTAACTGGCCGTTCGATGCCCGTAACTGAGCCAACTCGACGGCGGAGGCGGCGATCTGCGCCTGGAGCTTGAAGACTTGCTCGGCTGTGCGCTCTTTTTCTTTCGTCAAATCTTTGAGGCGGGTGGCGTCTCCATCCTTCTTCGCCAGCGCAGCTTCCGCTTTAGCCGTAGCGAGGTTAAGTTGAACTTTGGCCAGAGTAGCAGCCAGTCTGTCCCTTTCTCCCTTTACCTCTTTGAGTTCGGCCACGTCTGCGAAGGCGGTATTCGCAGTTACACGCATTTTGGCAACCACACCCTCGAGTTCCTTGATCTTCTCCTGCTGGGATGCCATTGTGGCATCCTCTTCTGCTCGCGCGCGGGCTTCTGCTTCTACACGGGTCTTAGCCTTGGCTATGCCGTCTTTGTTGCAGAGCACGTCAGGGTACGAGACAAAACACCCGTTTTTCATGCTCCCGTTCTGGACGATCGACCTGATACCATACTGATCGAGCATCGTGACCTGATCACCGATTTTCCCCTCGATCCTGATCAAAGGTTCATCATCGTTCTCTACAGGCTTAGGTGCCCTGTAGCTGGGAGGTACTGGCAGAGTTGGGTTGCCGGCGAGTGGCGGAAGCGGCGGAAGTGGCGGTGCATGGGAAGTCCGTCCTTTAGTAGTTGCAGATCGCTGTACGGCCGGTTCCCTGTCCGCTTTACCAAGGAAAGGGTTGAAATCACCAGCTATAGCTGTTTGAACCATCACAAGGAACGCTACAGCCGTACATGCAGTCTTCATTGTTTTATCCCCGCCTTAGCCGCTTCGTTTTTTGCGAGTATCCCGCCGGCCTTTCTCAGGTCTTTGACCTTGAACCAAGAGTAGAAGCGGTCGTTGACCGGTATCTTCGCATCCTTCAGCTCTTTCTCAATGAACTCGACTACCGGCATTTTTGCGATGAAAACCACGTCAGCGGTAACATGGGTCTGGGTCACTTCCTGCGGCTGCATGATGGCATAGCCGGTGTTATCCTCAACAAGCCTTGGGAGCAGCGCGCCGATGTATTTAGACGCTTCTGCCGCCAATTGAGCGGAATCGGCATTGATCGGAATGGATGCCCGGTTGATGGGAGATCCCGCCTTTTCAGCAGCGGCCTGCAGCCCGCCGGCTTGAGCCGCTTTGAGCGCCTCCGCAGCCACCCCACGCTTCGGATCCCGGTTCAGGTAGTACATACCGAAGTCTTTGTCAGAGATCACCGGAGAAATGAACAGCTTGAAGAACCGATCTGCGCCGATCTTCTCTTTCTCCTTCATGAGGAGCCCCGCGTAGGGAGATTGGGATATGACGTAAGCTGTGGCCTTATCCTTGTCCACTACCGGAGCCTTACGAGCTTCCAGGATCTCCTTTTCGACGGCAGCCGCCATTAAGGATTGGTAGACGCTCGCCCTGTTCTCAATCGGCTTGTTACCGCTCAGTTCAGCGATCTGGTTGCCGAAGGAATAGACCTCCTCGATGTCCCTGTAGGTGTAGGTCGTGGAGTTCGCGCCAACTTTCACGATAGGAGCATAGGCACATCCCATGTACGCAAGCGAAATGAGAGCAGTGGTTCCCATCAATGCAACAGCAATTTTGCCTTTAGCAGCGGCCACACGCGGGTATTTCCGTAACTGTTTTTCGAACATTTCCTCTCCTGTTCCTTTAATTGATTGTTTTGATGGATTGAGCGTTCAGAACATAGTAGGCGCGTGCCGCTGCCCCGCTGCCAGTCTGATACCGCTCCTTGGTTACAGATCGCATTGACTTGTCGCCCTTTGCGATGTCAGTGCCCTCCAGTCGGATGATTATCGTGTCGCCAGCTTCGATCATCTTGGCGTTTCCAAGCCCGCTTAAAAAGACTTCTTTACCTTTGGTGTCGAGAGTTTCGATCATCTGGATGTAGGGGAACATGGCGTGCAGTGCGTCAAACTGCTTCTGCCTCGCGTTAAGTTCACCACGTAGTTTTGCTGCTCCTGTCTCGAAAGTGCGGAGCGCCTTTACCTGCGCTTCCAGCACGCTTATCTGACCTTCAAGCTTCAGGTTCTTCGCCAAAAGCTGTACTTCTTCTGCTGACGGCTCAGCGACGATCTCGAATACCCGTGAAGCACTGGGGGCTTTCTCGGCCTCCTTCGATTCAACCAGCCCGACCCTGGCTACAGTGCCTGATTTCGGTGCTACAGTAACGACAGACGGTGCGTTCGCGCTGGCGAGGACCGCGCTGCGAACCACGTAGCCTGTTTTGCCCTTGGCTTTCACTTGTATCCAGTTGGGACTTCCCTCGGCAGAAGTGAACTGCAGAGAATCACCTTTCTGGAAAGCGCCAACGATACGACCGTCTTTGTTCGGCGACTCGCGCAGAAATATCGAGCTTACTGCTGTTCCGGTTTCGGCTGAGGCCATCGTTGGTACCGCAAGAGCTATGAGACCAAGCAAGGATACAAATATCTTTTTCATCGTGACCTCTTTTCGTTTTTTATCTCTGTTATGAATATGCCGACCAGGGCAGACACTTTTGAAACTTTTGCGGCACTAATTGCGTTTGACCGATCCACCGGCAGTAACGAAGTAGACGCCGTTATTGCCCTTGCTCCAAGACAGAATCCCCATTCCGAGCACTTTCTGCGCTTTCTCAGCCATTTCCAGCGGCACTTTAAAGACTATCTGACCGCTTGGCAGTTTTGCCATACGTGTCTTGCTTACCCCCGCAAGGAAGACATCCTCGCCGTCTTTAAGAGCCTGTTCGTAGAATCCTTGCGTGTCTTGCACCGGCTGGGAAGACTGAGTCCCTTGAGGGGCTTCCATCTTCGCGATACGCTCGCCAAGAGTCCTTGCTACGGCGAAATTTGCTGCGAGTTGCTGCTTCAGCAGGGCTATTTCTTTGCCTTGATCGGCAATTTGGTCCGCAAAACTGGTGAGGCTGTTGGTTTCGTCGGTAACAGGCTCAACCATACGTGCAGCTTTTACTTTCAACCGGCCGTTCTCCAGCTTCAGTTCTTCTGATGCTTTTACCACCGCGCTCAGATCAGCTTTAAGCTTGGCGTTATTTTCGGTAGCCTTAATGGCTTGCTCTATAGCGGCATTTTTGGCACTGATGACGCCCTTCAGTCGCAGGACCTCTTTCTCATTCGCAACCGCAGAGGCAGAAATCTTTTCCTTCGCAGACAGGCTCTTTCTTAGGGAATCGATGGCTTTCTGGGCATCGTCAGCCTCGTTGTCCACAACAACAAAGACCGGCAGCGAAGGTTTTTGCACGCCTGCGATACAAGGGGTGGAGATGAGTAGCAGGGTCGATAGGATGGCAGTTATTGTTCTCATAGTTTCCTCAGGTCATTTAGGGTTTGTGCCAAGATCTAGTTCAATTCCCGTGCTTGCCTTAGACGTTCAAGCGCATCATCGCCGCCTACGGCCTGGGCGGTGGTCAGCGGCGCGGCCGGGGCTTCCACAGCTTTGCGAACTGCAATCTTCTTCGGGGCCGGCTGCGGTTTGCCTTTTACTTTGTGTGAAAGGACAGGCGCTTCGGCACTCACCACTTTCAGTGTCGGTTTCGGTACCGGTGACGTTTTCGGTGCCGGTACTGGTGACGGTTTCGGTTTCGGTTTCGATGCAGATTTAACCGCGGGAGCTATGGGAGCCTCAACGATTAGTGCCGGGACCTGTGCTATGGGCTTCACCAAAGCCGACGAAACTACATTCTGGACGGGCGGCGCAAGACGTGCCGAAGACTGAGGAGCGAATGCATCACCCAGGACCTGCGGAGTCGGGGCCTCCGATGCTACTGTCTCCAGTGTCGGCTCCTCGCTCGACATCTGGCCGAGAAAGTACCCGCCGAAACTGACCAGAGCGAGCGCCAGGACGATGTTTTTCAGATTGAAGAAACCGAACCGCCTGCTTTTGGGCAGCGCCGGGTCCTCAATAGCATCCATTTCCGGGAAATCCGCGAAGTCGTTTACCGCTGAGGCTACGTTCTCGAGGACAGGCGGTTCGTGTGGCGCTTCCACAGATCTGGCCTGCTGCGATTTTGCGCGCTCCTGCTCGCGCCGGGTCAGCTCCTGGTTGATTACCTCAAGCTCTTTTTCTAAGTCTATGCGGCGCATTGTTCGGTTTCCTCCACCTGGGTCGCAGCCATCTTGAATGCGAACGGAACTTTTAGACGGCTTTTGGTGTCTTCGACTTCTTCGATGGTCGAGAAAATCCCGCACAGACCTTCTGCTCTGCGGACGGCTTGATCGAATGCAATCCCAACCGCGTCTATCTCCTGATCCAACAGGTAGCGGTTTGCCATGTTGACGAGTCTTATTGCCTTGAAAGCCGAACTATCGGCTCGGGCAACCGCTTCCTCCGACCTGCGGACTGTTTCGACGACATTAGTCTGGGCGGCCATGTACTCGCATTTAATGGCGTTAGCTTTGCTCTCTGCATTTGCTAGTTGCCGCTGTGCAGCTTCGAGCTGACGGCGCGCCGTGCCAACTTCGTTTTCCGAAGCCTGAATCTTGCTGTTGAACACGGAGAGGCTCCGACGCACTTCGTCAGCCTGCAAGACGCATTGGATCGACTGCGTGTCGGCGTTCATGGTCTCCGCGACCGCATCTTGATATTCCTGCATGATCCGCTGGTATTCCGGCAGGTCGGCTTGCATCACGAAAGCCGTGGAGATCTGGGGGAAGTTGGTCGCCATCCCAATGCGGTTTTCAAGGAGTACTGTTTCAACTACGTCTTCGTCGCGAAGGTCGAGCACATTTTGAGGCTGAGGCACCGCCTTAAGCACCGGTTCAGCCACTGGCCCCAGGGCGACAGGTGCCTCTTGAGCAATTTCTTCCTGCCTCAGCATGTTAAGGAGGGCTGCCTGGCGCTCCCTGAGTTGTTGTTCGTCTACGTTTGTGATGTCCGTCTGCATATACGTTCTCCCCTCTAGAAGTTGGTAAGTAAGCCCTTACCTTCCATGTCAGTTATGCTTTTTTTGCTCTCTACTGGTACCAGAGCTGTAATTTTGGCGACTTTTTCGCCCAGAGCTTTGAGTGCTTGCTGGTTTACTGCCAGATCGTGCTTCAAGGTGGCCATTTCCCTGCCTTGAGCAACAAATTTCTCTACGATTGTGCTAAGGTCGGTTGTCTTCTGACCGGTCGCCTCCTCGGCGAGTGCGGCTGTGCTTAGAGCTAGTAGCATTAGGCCAGCTAGTAATTTGATCATGTCTCATCTCCTCGTTAGGCCGGTCATTCGGCCATGATTGGTGTTTAAGATAACGGCTGCCGCTTCCAATTAGATAAGATGAGGAAAACGACCATATTCGTGAGGTAAGCAATGCCGACCACCGTTAGCAGGTGCAGGGATCTCTCGGTGAACGCATAAGCGTTGATGGCAGCGACAAACGAAAGGGATATTGTGTTCATTGTGCGGATTCCATTGGTGATGGACTCCGGCTCGATTTCCTCCTCCTGCCCGCCCACGTAACTTGCAAGCACGTCCTTCTCGGAATCGATTGCCACAGCTAAAACTATGATCGCAACAAAATTGGCTAAGAATTTAAGTAAGATAAGTGACATAATTCTCCAAATCATCTCCGGGGTTCGCTCCCGCAGTTGCAGGAGTCTCCCCTCGTTATTCAATATGCCCAAAGGGGCAGACACTTTTAGACTTTTCACCCCTGAAAATGAATCATTGAGATAGAGCGGTGCTGGCCAGGATCTGGTCAAGGGTCACCAGGAACTGCTCGGCGGCCCGCAATGACGTAGGTGCCAAGGGGCCTCCACCTATCTCTGCTATCCGGTCGGCGCTCATCTCCTAGTTGCGTTCCTTGTTCACGCCATTGGCCTTAGGGATCTGCACTCCCTCCTTGTGTCTCCGCGATGGAGACGCGATGGGAAAAGGATATGGTGCGGCGCAAAGATTAGATTGTATTGACACAAATCCACTCATGCTATATCTTGTGCCGTTCAGGTCTCGGTTTTTTTATTGTCTGGCGGAGCAGGGAAGAAGTCTGTATTTCTGCTCTTCATAATGCACCCGGACATAACTTTCTACGGATGGAATATGTCTATAATCAAATGGAATATGGGTCTTTTGACTGGCATTGAAGAGATTGATCAGCATCACCGGTCCTTGATCCAGTTACTTAACGAAGTGTATAAAGCTTTTTTCATCGGTATCAATCTTGAAGTGGAAGTTATAGATAGGTTGTTTAACTGTACTGCATACTGCTTTGACTGCGAAGAAACCTGGATGATTGAAAGTGCTTATCCGAATTATGCAGAACATAAAGCGGAGCACTAGTGTCCGGAATAATTTCAGAATAAATTCAGTTGGTTAGTCGTTGCAATATCGCTATCTTTGTAATCGTAAAATGTAAGCAACTGTTTTAACTCAGTTCTTTCAAAAACTGACACGCTCAACACCTGTAGAATTGTGTAGAGGCTCGTCTCTATTTTCAGCCTCTTCCTGATAATGGCGACCATGAGGTAGATGCTCACGGCAATCCATACTTGGGTCTTCACCGCATTCTCTGACGTTCCATAGAATGTCTTGATCCGCAGATTCTGTTTGATCCACTTAAAGAACAGTTCGACCTGCCAGCGTTGTTTATAAAGAGCGGCAATAGTTGATGCTGGCAGATCGAAGTTGTTAGTCAAAAACACCAGAACCTTGTCAGTTTCAGCATCAAGGTATTTAACTCTACGCAACTTGTCAGGATATCTTTTCATTGTTGCCGGAACAGTGAGTTTAATAGTTTGGTCGCAAATTAGTCCGCTGGCCTTATCAACCTGATGTGAGTACATACGCTCAAAGCTGAACGTCGACTTGGCTCTGGTGACGAAGAATGCAAGACTTCTAGTAATGTTATGCAATCTGGCAAAGTCCACATATCCACGATCCATCACGTAGATGGAACCAGACTCTATTGGCATTACATCCAAGATATTTACATCATGGAGTTTGCCATCGGAAATATGGATGAATGTCGGGATATTCCCCTTAAGGTCCAGAAGCGTATGCAGCTTAACCGCAGCCTTGGTCTTGCGGAAGTGTGCCCACGGGAAAACGGACAGGCACAGGTCAATAGTCGTAGAATCTAAGGCATAGACCGTCTGTTCAAGATCAATTGCCAATTGTTCGGTTTGATAAAGTTTTCTTGCCATTCCGATCAGGTGCTGGGCAAAGTCAGCATAGATTTGCCAGTCCCGGGTTTCGTTTGCATCAGCCAGGGTGCTCCGGCAAACGTTTCCTCGAATACCCATCCGGTAGAGTTTGCTGTTCTGGGAACGAAGACATGCTTCAATATCTCGCAAGCTTTCACGGTAGGTTAGTTGAGCGAATGCCATTACTCGGAACTGCTCCAGACAGGGAAAGCTCTTGACGCTGAAATTGCCTTGATAACGATCCACGCACCGATGGAAGGTCTTCAGCGGCATGAATTCCATAACTTGCGTAAAAATCATCTGACCTGAATTCATAACCCCTCCCGGATTTTCCTGGGGAAGGGTGCCAGATTTCAGCGCAAATTGAAATCGACGACATCCAGAAAATGAATATTTTTCAAAGAACTTAGCGAGTTAGGATCTACGACAATCAATTATTCCGGACACTAGTGAAAGCGGAGCACGAATTATTTACTGTGAGGTTGCTGGAGATCTATCAACATCACAAACAAGATGCGAATACCAGTGCCGATGTACTATTGACCTTTAATAACTGGATTTCCCATCATTTCACTGAAACAGATACCAAATTTGGTAATTATGTGGAAGTGCAGCGCCTCAAAATAAGTGTACAGAAAGAGTTGGATTCAAGAATCGGGTAGGAGGCGGGATTGCTCCCGCCGTCCTCCCACACCACCGTGCGTACGGTTCCGTACACGGCGGTTCATGAAGTAGATTCGAGCCGGTGAAACTGGTCCATGATCGAGACCAGCCCCTGTTTGTCGAAGTAGGACTTCGGAAAGGCAATGTGCATATGCGCGGCCCCTGCATTCCACCAGGGGCCGCGTCCGTTTACTGACGATTTCCATGCCGTCGCCTTCGTCAACCCTCTCCGCACCAGATTGTTCTCTCTGGTTCGGGGTAGCTTCCACTGCCTCCAGATAGTGCACCGCAGTTTCCGCCTCAGCCATCCATCCAACTCATCGAAGATGCCTTTTACCTCGGAGTATCTGAAGTAATTTATCCAGGCCCGGATTTTAGGGGCTGCCTCTTCGATGGTCTTTTTGATGTTCATCCCCTTCCCCGTCTAAAGGTCATCTTGAGTTTGCTCTTAAACCTGGCGACCGCTTTCTTAGCCACGGTGAGCCGTGGGTTGCGGTGCCAGGTCATGCTGTAGCTCAGAAACGACCTCTTCCACGGGCGGTCCACCGCGCTTTTGCTTTGGTTAACCGTGAGCTTGAGCCGCTCTGACAAGTAGTTGGTAATGGAAACCATAACGCGCTCCCCGCTTGTTCGCGTGGCGACGTAGATATTCGCGTCGTCGGCGTAGCGACAGAATTTATGGCCCCGTTTCTCCAGTTCCTTGTCTAGTTCGTCGAGCAGGATATTGGACAGCAATGGCGAGAGCGGGCCTCCTTGCGGCGTCCCTTCTGTCCGCGCTGACGTCAATCCTCCTTCAAGTACTCCTGCCTTTAGGTATCTGTCGATCAGCGACAGTACCACCCGGTCTCCAATTTTGCGTTTCGCCAACGACATAAGGGTATCGTGGTGGACGCGGTCAAAGAATTTCTCCAGGTCCAGATCAACCACCCATCTAAGGCCGCTTGCCACATGGTTCTTGGCTGCCTTTACCGCTTGATGGGCGCTCCTTCCGGGACGGAACCCGTAGGAACTCGGGGAGAAATCAGGATCGAACAGCGGGCTCAACACCTGATGCATCGCCTGCTGGATGAGCCGGTCAAGGACAGTGGGGATTCCCAGCATCCTTGTCCCGCCTCCCGGTTTCGGTATTTCAACCTTCCGCACCGATTGCGGGTGGTACTTTCCCGCCAGCAGTTCCTCTCTGATACGCGGCCATTCCGTTTGTAGCCAGCCCTTCAGGGCCGTCACCGGCATGTTATCCACGCCGGCTGCCCCCTTGTTGCTAACCACTCGGGAATATGCCGACATCATGTTGCCGCGACTAACAATCTTCTCCATCAGCCCCGTTACCGCCTCCGGCCAGTGAGTTGCTTTCCTTCCCGTGACGTTTGCCGCACCTTTCCCATACTCTTGCGATTTCCGATCGCTACCCTCCGGGCTGGCGCCAAGTATCCCAACCTGGCCTTCTGCTGCTCCTGTCGTCATCGAAATTCAAGGCTCCTGTCCTGTACTTCATGTTCGGCCCTTTGTCGGTTGGTTATGCCGACTCGTATGGCCTCTGCTGACTTCTGCCACCCCATCCCGACGCCTCTCGACGCCAGTAGCACAAGGCAGACTGGCAGATCTCCCCGGGTAAAACGCGTGACCTTCATCCCATATACCCGCCGCATATACTTCCACACCCTCCCGGATGACTATAGGGCTTCGAAGAATCGTGCCTTCTCGCCCAGATGTGGCTGCCTCGTATGCGATTTCTGTTCGTCGGGCCAGGATTTTGCCTGCAGCTTCCTTCAGATTCCGAGTCGCCCCGGACACACTTGCACCTCCAAGTCACAAGTCAGCTACCACGGCTGACTTGATGGTGCTTGCGCACCACGCGCCCTGCCGGGCGCACACGGATAGAAAAAGGGCCCGCAGCAGCGGGCCCTTTTTTGTGTCTGTACAGGTATCTGGAACAGTTGGGCTTAGGCAGCCGTGGTCGGAGGCGGCACGAAGACCCGGGTGGCAAGTTCATTGTCCAGCATCAAGAGCCCCTGCCCGTTGTCGCCGATGAGTTTCAACTTTCCGATGATATCTCTGTCGTTTTCCTCCTCCTCGATCTGTTCCGTGACAAACCACTGCAGGAAGATATGAGTCGCGTGATCCTTCTCCGTTAGAGACAAGTCGGTCAATTCATCGATGGAAGCGGTGATGAACTGCTCATGCGCGAGCGTCTGCTCGAACATGTTGAGCAGGGTGGTGAACTCAGTCGGCGGGGCCGCGATGGCGGCAAGCTCAGTATGCTCGCCGCGGCTGTTGATGAAGTTGAAGAACTTCATGGCATGCACCATCTCCTCCTGGTACTGCACCATGAACCAGTTGGCGCTTCCCTTGAGCCCGATGGAACCGGCGTATGACGACATCGACAGATAGAGATAGGCGGAATAAATTTCGTTGTTCAACTGCTTGTTCAGTGCATCGATCAGTTTCTTGGTAAGCATTTGGTTCCCCCTTTGATGGCATGCCTTGCCGGCATAATGTGCATTGTGACTCTGATTACATTGCGACACTGTCAGTGGATGGTCTAGCTGCTGGATTTAAGCCAGTGATTGTTGCCATTATCTCTTTTGCTGTTGGTGTCCGATACTTATTCATAATAATAACCTGTTCTTGGACTAATACAATTGTAAACAATTCAGACAAATATTAAACAAATCACATTTGCATGCAATCAAGATGCGAGCTGTGACATGGAAAAGTCGCGGCAATGCCTTGCGATAATTTGTCAGAGACAAAGAGGCAACGAGGTGGGCAGGGGCTGCCCACCTTACTCCTATAACGCTCATCCTGCTACGCTGCACAAGCCCCCTCTACCTTGATGGGAGAAGGATGGGGAGAGGGTGAAAAGCCCGTACGAGCCTCACCGCCATTAAGTTAGCTGATATCTGTAGGGGCGAACCTTGGTTCGCCCAGATTTGTTGTTCGCCATTTTCATCAGAATCTCGCTGGACCCGGGCGAACACAAGGTTCGCCCCTTCGTTAGAAGGAAGAGTTATTGAAAAACGCGCTGAAGATTAGCGCCGACTTGGTTAGTTTCATGGCAGTGCCCATTAGGGGTATCCCTAAAGATTCTGTTGGCGATAAACGATCCGGGGTTTTACTGCAAGGGGGTTTCAGAAAGGGCGGTTTCAGCAGGTGGGGATTCAGGGAGCGGGAGTCCCTGATCCCTTCGGGGCGGCTGCCCGGGACCAGGGACCTGCGGTTTGTTCAGCGCTCCAGGAACATCTTGATCATATCAATGGGAACCGGGAAAATGATGGTCGAGTTCTTCTCAGACCCAATCTCGTTCAACGTTTGTAGATAGCGCAGCTGCAGCGAGATCGGCTCGGCCGACATTACCGCGGCAGCCTGGGCCAGCTTCTGGGATGCCTGCAGTTCGCCCTCGGCATGGATCACCTTGGCGCGCCGCTCCCGCTCAGCTTCAGCCTGCCGCGCTATGGCGCGCTGCATCTCCTGCGGCAGATCTATATTCTTCACCTCGACGTTGGATATCTTCACCCCCCACGGCTCGGTCTGGCGGTCCAGTATCTCCTGCAGTTGGAGATTGATCTTCTCCCGGTTGGCCAGCAATTCATCCAGGTCCACCTGCCCCAGCACGCTTCTCAGCGTGGTCTGGGAAAGCTGGCTGGTGGCGTAGAGGTAATCCTCCATCTCGATGACCGCCTTGACCGCATCGACCACCCGGAAATAGATAACGGCCGAGACTTTCACCGTGACGTTGTCGTGGGTGATCACATCCTGAGCCGGCACATCCATGGCGACGATGCGAAGCGAAACCCGCACCAGGCGGTCGATACCGGGGATGATGAAGATAAGACCGGGGCCGCGCACGTTCTTGACGCGCCCCAGGCGGAACAGGACGCCCCTCTCGTACTCGGGAAGGATGCGAATGGCGTTGCCGACCAGCGCTATCAGAAAGACAGCCACCACCAGCAGCGGGAAAATATCGAAGATATCTACCATAACTTCCTCCCGAACCGACTCAAGCCTGCGAATAAACGACCCGCCTAGTATACCGGAAGAGGCCACCTCGTCAATTGATGCCTTGCCAAATACGGCCATCCATGCTATCAAGAAAATCTTAACATAGGGAAAAATGCATGAAGTCTAACAATGTCAAGATACTACTCATAGAAGACGATCAAGGTAGCCGGGAGGCGCTGCTCATCCTGCTCAAGGCGAGCGGCTTTGCCATCAAGGCGTGCTCCAGTGGCACCGAGGCGCTGGAAGTACTGAGCGGCGAGCGCTTCGACATCGTGATCAGCGACCTCCTGCTGCCCGACATGAACGGCATCGAGATCCTGACCCAGATAAAGATCGATTCGCCCGGCACAGAGGTGATCCTGATCACCGGCCATGCTTCCGCCGAGACGGCGGTACAGGCGATGAAGAAAGGCGCCTACGACTACATCACCAAGCCGCTCAACATCGACGAGCTGCGCATCATCATCGACAAAGCCGTGGAAAAGGGAGAACTCTTAAGCGAGAACGTCTATCTTAAGAAGCAGTTGCGGGACAAGTACGAATTTGCCAACATCATCGGAACCTCGCAGCCGATGCAGCAGCTCTTCTCGCGGATGAAAAGAATCATCAAGACCGACTCCACCGTCCTGATCCTGGGCGAATCCGGGACCGGAAAGGAGCTGGTCGCGAAGGCGATCCACTTCAACGGCAGCCGTAAGGAGAAGCCGTTTATCGCGGTGAACTGCTCGGCAATACCGGAAAATCTGCTGGAGAGCGAGCTTTTCGGCCACGTCAAGGGCGCCTTCACCGGCGCCGTCAGAGAAAAGATCGGTAAATTCGAGGCCGCCAATTTCGGCACCATTTTCCTGGACGAGATCGGCACCCTTCCGATGCACCTGCAGACCAAGCTTCTGCGCGTGCTGCAGGAGCAGGAACTGGAGCGGGTCGGTTCCAACCGTCAGATCAAGCTCGATGTCCGCGTCATATCCGCCACCAACGTGAACCTCGAAGAGGAGATCAAGCGCGGCAACTTCCGTGAGGACCTCTTCTACCGGCTGAACGTCATCCCCGTGCTGATCCCCCCCCTGAGGGAGCGTATCGAAGACATCCTCCCGCTAACCAGGCACTTCCTACAGAAGAACTGCCGCGCTATGCAGCGTCCGATCATGCATCTGGAAAAGCAGGCGCTGGAAGCGCTGGAATCATATCCCTGGAACGGCAACGTGCGGGAGCTGGAGAACATAATCGAGCGCGTCGTCGCCCTGACCGAGGGGGACCAGATCACCCTGCGCGACCTCCCCGCCAACGTGGCGAAGAACTACCTGGAAGGGGCCTCGACCAGCGTCACCCCGAGCGGCATCGACATGGTTCAGACCATAAACGAGATAGAGAAAAGGATGATCAGCGAGGCGCTGCAGCTCTCCGGCGGCGTAAAGGCGCGGGCGGCGGTAATGCTCAGCATCAACAGGACCACCCTGGTGGAGAAGATGCGCAGGCTGGGTATGCAGCAGTAGGAAGAGTATGTGTCCGGAGACAATTAAGTCCTTACATCGACAATAGAGTCCTTACATCGACAATAAAGTCCTTACCAAACTAATGAGCTTGCGCAATCTGCGGACAATAAAGTCCTTACCAAACCAATTAATTTGATGAATATGCCCCCCTCCCCCCTTAGCAGTAGGCGCACCACGAGGGATCATGTCCACGCATGGCGGGGTCCATTTGGACTGAGGGCGAAGCGAAGTGACCTTCTTGGTAGGTTCGATTCCCAGGTGCCAGCATTTTGTAGATTCGAAATTGTCACTTTTGTCACTTGAAGCATAAAGTGAGCACCGTTTTTCACTTTATGCTTCATTTTAGATGTTGTCACATTACCCTTCATTTTTAGAGCGTCGCCAGGCGCGACCGCTACGGATACCGAGAAGTTTTCTCGTGCGCTGCCGGAGGGGCAATGCAAAGGGGGCATGGCTTAGGCTGTGCCCCTTTTCTTGTTCTGACCTTTGGCTGAAACTGGATAGGGGGCTGTCGTCGTTGGCAACACTTGGGCAGGGCAGGCAACCTTACAGGAGTAAGACCAATCGACAACTGGTGAAAGCTGTTATTAAAATGATTTCCTCATGAAAGAACTTGAAAATTACTCTAATCTGGATTAGGTTTATGATCATTTGTTGTATTCAGGAGGCATGCTTAAAGCATAGGCTCGTTTTGTGAGTGAGAGGAAAAACTGATTCCCCCAAGGGGTGAGCGGTAAGGTATCAATTGGACAACATAAGGGAGTATATGCTGATAACTGTCGAAGATCTGAAAGTTAAGGCCTTTTGTGAAGTACGCCATTGCGACCAACTTGATGGTCCCAAAGATTTGGCCATTGGGGTCAGCACCGAGGCCGCGGAGATTTTGGGGCATTTTCGCTTTCAGTCAGACGAACAGGCGCTGGCCTTGCTATGCCATATATAAAAATGTATCCCGCGAATAACGGGGATGCTTTCTTGATCAAAGATAATACGACCAACCCTATTGTTATCCTGATTGATGGTGGGTATGCGAGCACCTTTCAGACATTTATTTGCCCTGACCTAGAACATCTTGCTCAACTTGGTTATTCCCTGGACCTGATTGTAGTGACACATATCGACGCTGATCACATTGCCGGATTACTAACGTTTTTCAAGCTCAACGGTAACTCACAAGCCCCAAATATCATCCAAGTCAAACATGTCTGGCATAATAGCCTACGAAGTCTCGTCTTTGCGCCTCTTACAGACGGTAAAATGACTCCCGACGACAAAGACTTGCTTATCGAAATTGCTCGACGAGGATACCCAATTCCTACCAGTCAAGCTGTACAATCAGAAGAAATAAGCGCCCGGCAGGGTAGTTCTTTGGCGGCTTTGCTTCTCGGAGGGGACTATATATGGAATATGGGAGATGGCACTCGAAGCATCAATTCTACTGATGTTGAGCCTATTAAAGTTCGATCAGATCTGCATCTACGCATAGTCGGCCCACCAGTGGCTCGTCTTGAGCATCTTAAGCACCGATGGATTGCAGAGATGCGAGATCTGGGCTTCACTGGGAAAATAGGAGCAACAGATGCTTTTGACGATGCGTTTGAGTTTCTATGTGCCTATGAAGATCTTCGTACAAGTGTTAGCGCTGAACCCATCGCACTAAGTGCGTGCGAAAATGGTTGCTTGGAAGAAGTATATTTAGCGGATAGTTCAGTAACTAATGGCAGCTCAATTTCGATAATTGCCGAAGTCGGACATTCGCGACTACTTTTCCTAGGCGATTCTTGGGCTGAAGACATGGAGGAGGTACTTCGGGCGTTGCCGGATGCTACCTTTCCGATGATTTTCGATGCGATCAAGATTTCCCACCATGGAAGCCGTCACAATACGAGCCCGGCGCTTCTAAAATTGATCGACGCTCCAGTTTTTCTAGTTTCTTCCAATGGGAACCGCCATAGTCACCCCGACCTTGAAGTTCTGAAGGCAATTGTTGATCGTCCGTCTAATTTTCAGCGAAATCTGTACTTTAATTATTCAACGTACGCTTCACAACAGATGCACCACTACACTTCCATGTCAGGAGCTGCATTCACAATTTATGAAGGTAGTGTAGATTGGATTGAAATCGGAGTGAGACAAAATGATCGATAACCTCATCAGAGCTGCAACCTGTCGCGTCTCGTGCGGAGACAAGTCTGGAACCGGCCACCTAGTCACTGAACATAATATTTTAACGGCTCGCCATTGCGTCATACCAGCGATCGAATCTGAAACCCCTATCGAACTTATCTTTTTGGGACCAGAGGGCGATATCACTCTCACCGCATCTATTGTTGCTCATTCAGAAGAACTGGATGCTTGCATCCTGTTCATTCCTGAACCGTTGGAGCGACTACCAATTTCTATCAATTCAGCAATGCCTCGTGAGGGAGTTGATTGGCGATCATTTGGCTACCCAATTGGGAAGACATTTATTGGCCATCGTATTGTCGGAACAATATCGCATGTGCTTAACGTACCGAAGCTGAAAATGGACATTGACCTCACAGTTGATCGTAGTAACGCGCTAAACGATTACCGAGGGCTTTCAGGTGCTGCTGTTGTATGCGAGAACGCTAGCCGAGGCATGATTCGGCTAAAGGCTGACAGGACAATTGGTGCAATAAGCCATCAGCAATTGGAAGGGTTTCTTGCTGAAAATGGAATTCAAGTGCCAAATCAGGACACTGGCACGGCTGAGTCCGTTGAACAAAAAAATAACTTGGCCAATCGAAGTGAATTCCAAGAGAAGTTTGAGGAAATAATTTCTGGCAATCCTGGCAATTATATTTTCCTTGAAGGGGCACATGGCATCGGGAAAACAACTTTTTGTAGGGAATTTGAACCCGAGAGCCGTGCTCTCTACTCTCTGGGGACCTACAGTCTTGCATCCCAAGGTCGAGGTCCCGGAACGATTTATCGTGCACAACCCGAGGTCTTTTTTGAATGGTTATTGACGGCAGTATCTACATTGATAACTGGAAAGCCTTCACGGAAAGAGGAGCGAAACTACCCGACTTTAGTCCAGCAATTTTCAGAGTTGCTTGAGGCCTTTTCTGGCTATTGTGCATCCATAAACCGGCACGGAATCTTGTTTCTCGACGGACTAAACGAAGCGCAGTCAGTCGACTCTGCTGCTTTGGTGAAGCTCATTGGCCTTCTGCCGCAATCGTTACCAGAGAAGCTAACAATTGTTTTGACCGCTCCCAATTATAATATCATGGCCGGTTTTCTTTCCGGACGAGTTAAGAGTAACAACCTAATATCGCTACCACCATTGGGCGAAGAGGCGAGTGCAGCCTATTGCTGGCAGGAACTTAAGGAAAATATAGCGACCCCGGCTTTAGTCGCACGGATCTGCGAGAAGGCAATAGGGCATCCTCTTTATCTCCGCTATTTAATCGAGTACGCCAATAGCAAGCCCGAGGGGGACACTCTTGATGATTTTCCTACCTTAACAGGCCGATCGAAGAGTATTACGAATCGCTCTGGACGAAACTGCTGGAAGACGAAAATGCTATTCAACTGCTGGCGATCATGGCACGCCTGCGCTGGGGAATTGGAACAAGCGATCTCCTGAAAGTCCTCACGGCGGCGCAGCAGACGGTATTTATACCGACTGTTGCTCGGATTCGACACCTATTGTTAAATCCGGATACAACGACCATTTACCATCCTTCATTCACAGCGTTCTTAATCTCAAAAACATCGTCACTTGAAAAAGTTGTTCAGCAGCAACTTGCTGAATTCTGCATCAAAGAGACTCGCCAAGAGTATTGCGTGCTGAACGTTGTCTTTCATTTGCTCCGTTCAGATGATGCTGGTCGCTCCCTGGCGGTGGCTGTATGTAATCAGGATTGGGTCGATAAGTGTGTGGAACTGGGAGTTGAACCTGACACGCTCCTATTTGATGTCGAAGCAACAGTCCATGCCGCCGTCAACTTCGGTCCGGCGGTCAAAGCCATACAACTTCTATTACTCTCCCAACGCGTCAGCTTTCGCTATAACAGTTTATTCGCACAATCGGCACTTTTAATCGCTGAAGCATTGATTGCGCTCGGACGACCACGTGAGGCGCTGAAACACGCTATTCGATTCAACACCCTGATTGTTGATCCTGATGAAGCCTTACAGATCGCGTTTCGTTTTACTGAGCATAATTATAAGAAAGAGGCTCTCGAACTACTGAGGCTATTACACCAGAAAGTGGTGGAGGCTTACGGACATTTCAACGAAAAGTTCGACTTGGACGGCTTCCTTAATCTCAGCCGCTTACATCTTAAAACTCTCCTTTTCATGCGACACGCAGATGGTCCAATCGGGATGGGCCAAATAATAGGTGCTCTTGATCATGCCGTACGGGTGTTCGAAGCGGTTTTGAAGGAAGCTCCACCAGAGGTTTTTGAAGAATGTTTTGCGCGAGTGCAAAGTGTCGGCACCAGCTACTTTTTATGCCTTTGCGATACTTATGCTTCTTTGGAGCAACTAAAAAAGGCAGGGGAACAGCCTGTACCCCCAAACTTCCTGTTGAGTGCTTTTGCAACCCTAATGGGATGCGAAGACTTTCTCGAACAATACAATTTACCAAATGACATCACGTCGCTCTCGAAGGTGTTTGCTGATATTGAAGAAGCAATTAAGGCTGGGGCAACTGTTGAAATTAGCTTTGTGCCAATTTTTGTGAGCTCGCTCATTCATTTAGGAGCACCAGCGGTCGTCGTGCACCTTGTAGCGGACAAAGGCGGGAATCTGCCCCCTCAACCCTTGAAGATCAAGGCTGAAAATGGGGTTGATGTTGATTTTCGCAGCGTTCATCAGGGTGCAATTGAATGGCGCAACAGGGCCTATTTAGATAGTGATTTCGATTGCCCACTGGTTGGCGCATTTCATGAGACTGTTTGGTTCTCTACGGTCGATCAACTGATCCGAGTTCTTTCTTGGTGCGAGGGTATGGCCAAACGCGCCAAAGTCGATGGGAATAATCCTCTGCGATTGCAAACCTTGGAATGTTTAAAGTCGAGAGTGCTGAAACCATTAGCTTTTACGCTTGCTCAGCGTGTGAAGTGGCAGGACAGTTACGCAATCCCAGAAGACGTTTTTCCGCTAATTTATGAACGAATCGTACAGTTGTTGATTGATTGCTACCCAGAAGAGTTGTCAGTGTTTCTCAAGGATTTATCCGCCAGAGCCATTGATCAATGCGGTTTATATACAGAGGGTTTCCGTGAGGCGATGTTTTCAGTGCTCAAAAAGCTGATGATACGGGAGATTGAGCCATCGCTTTTTGATGAAATCTTCGGACTGCTTCAGCATTATAAGGAGCATGTTGTTCGCGGTGTAGAAAACCGTCACGAACTCGTGCCGGAGCTGCTAAAGCTGATCCCGTTATATGTCAGAGTAGGCGCTACTGAGGAGGCAGAAGGACTTTACCGTTACATGCTCAGTGTCTCAATGGGGCCTAGTTGGTACAAAGAAGACCAACTAGGATTGATGGTAAGCGTACTTCGGAAGATGCCTCCAACGGACAACATACAGGATATGCTGCCTTTGATAGCCGGGTATTTGGAGCGTGCTTCAGGAGAGATGACATTTCAACGATTCGTCCGGTATGAAAAGCATGCCCTTATAGCTGAGCTTTTCCGCCGGGGCAGATTCGTGGGTGGGTGTCGCTACTTCAAGCGTCAGACCTGCGGAACAACAGCCGAACTGCTATCAGAATGCCAGCAAGGTTTTATAGACAAGCCAAGTTCTACTGTCGGAATGAGACACCCAGGAGGCGCATTAGACGAGCAGGAAGCGATTCTAAAGATGGTGAAAAATGCAAACGAACTAGATTGGCGCCCACGTTGGGCGCTTCTCGAAATTTTCCAATTTGGGGACGAAAGACACTTCGATAATTATGCAACCGAGTACGCGAACATAATTAACCAAGCAGGAATTGATGCAGCAGCGATTTCAGAAATGGTCAGGAGGACAGAATTTGTAGTTGGGGGCGAAATAGAGTCTGGCGAGCAAAGTCGGTTTCAAAAATTATTTTGGACAAAACTCGACGCTCAACATCATGATGCATTCGTAAAGATTATGCCTCATATCACAAAAGAAGACTCTCTATCGGAAATGAAAGCTCTCGTCTCAGGTGATGACGCCGAAGATTCATCTAAAGTGGAGTCCCTAGATGAAGACAGAATGTTCTTCCCGGGTATTTTTGGCCGACAATCTGCGATGAAAACGGCAGACGAAGCACTGGCAACTGCTGAAGCCCAATTGAAACTCCGCAATTTTGAGGCAGCTAGGAGCGAAGCGGTTAAAGTACTTCAAATTTTACAGGATGGTGGTTGGTGTATATGGGGAAACTTGTCGAAGAAATCAGAGCGTGCGGAAGAGTTACTGCGTGAAGGAACCGTAACCGCAGCAGATGTAATTAGATATTATGCACCGTTGCTCGAAGCAGAGCGGCATGAACCAAAATGGAGGCTTGCAGAACATCTGGTTACGAAAATGGCTGATCTGCTTAGCGAAGAAGAAAGAAGCCATCTGTTGAATTTTATGGTTAATCATGTTGCTCTGATGGTGGGAGATGCCACAACTGAGATCGAGATGTTTAGCTTTCTTAAGGAGGAGCCTCCCTGCGACGGCTCTATGGAGCTATTCAGATTAATTGTATGGCTGATTGACCATCCACATTGGCTGCGGCGAGAGAAGGCTTCAGCTTTGGCTGCGTGGCTCGTCGAAAGCGATCCTACATATTTCGACGACGCAGTTAAGGGAGCATTTTCAATGGTTCCGGGGTACAGCGCCGATGTCCTCTGTGGCATTTTAGATAACATGTCGACGAGACAGCCGCAGCACCTCTGGGATCGAATTTTTGCAGTGATTGATGTGAATGAAATCCTCCAGGATTGTAAGCACGCTGGTCGATTGATCGTCCTCCTCCGCCTTGCGGAGCGCGCTGGCGTGGCTGGCTCAAAAAGTGGAACAGATGTGGCTTCGCACACTATGGAGCAATTCCGGCCGGGAGCGATTAAGCTTGGGGCTGATAGGCCTTTTGATCTTCCTCGGTGGTCAAGAAGCATATCAAGGGAGTGGAAGACGCTCGATCAGCTTGGCATTGCAAATAATGAATTAGTTCGTGACGTTGAAGAAAACCTGTCCCAGTTGTGCGCACCTTTGGACGTACTTAGTTGTTTGAATCTTGAAAAAGCCGTTTCAACCTCATTCCGTGAAGTCGAATCTAGGCATTTGAATCGGTGGGAAGCCAAGGTGCGTTTTGCATTGAACACCGCCCTTTTGCCATATATATCAAAAGAGAACTTTCGCAAGGTTGAGTTGACGCTGAGGATATTCAATCCGTCACTGCCGGAGCGGACTCTAACACCGGCCTTTGCTTCCTCGGCTGATGCCATGATTGCTGCGATAACTGCTAACAAAAACTATGCAGGTGCAATTGGCAACGAGGAGCTTTATTTCCTTAATTATCATGAGGTAGCAAAGAGCAGTGAAGGCGAAAGTTGGACAATTATTGAAGTCTTGGCGGTAGTCGTTCCTATTTCGAAAGTCGCAAGGGGACTGTTTTCACCTACTGGTCCCTCATCGTTTAGTTCAAAAGAGCTCCCGGACCTTCGATCCGCAGCCACTCAAAATGAGACGTGTTGCAGTGTGAGTCCTGATTTTGCGTTTTTCGGGCCCTTTACTCCTGCTGTTCCTTTGCCTTCCTTTACAGAAAAAATTGGAGCGAAAGGGAGTGATTACCAGCGAATTAATTGGAGAAATGGCAGGTCTAGTGAAATGCATTATTTCGGCCGGCCGATACGGGAAGGCTGCTTACTTGCTGTAAAACGATCAGCTGTTCGTCTTCCCGAAGGGAAAAAACTGGCATGGATCATTCGAAAAGATGGAGAAGTAGTTTCCATGGTCGATACTCAAAATAATAGACTTGTATAGGAGGTGTTACCAATGATGGAATCAATGCAACAACCTATGACGCGCACTGAGTTTGAGCGTCGTTTTTATCTTCTCAAAGAAAGGCTTGAAGAAGGCAAAATGCACTTCGCAGATAGAAAAATGACTTTAGGGATACAGAAAGTTCGACTTTTACCAAATGGCCGGGTAGATTTTCTGAGTGTGAACGAGTCTGCGCGGCTAAACGCTAACATGATGGCGCAGTATGATAGAGATGATTTCAAGAAAGTGGTTGAGAGCCACGTAGGCCAACGCTCCTCAGAGAATAGTGTACCTGAACATCCGGAAGAGACTGCAACGGACTAATTGTTAGGTGCCACGACATCGTGGACGCAATATTGCGCCAGGACATCGTGGACAAACCAGTTATTCGTTGTCGTTTTACGCTTCAGGGTGCAGCAACGTTGGTTGCAACTTACCGGCATTCGGCAGTTTCCTGATCGCCAGCAAAACAATGAGTTGGGCCTTTATGGCTCGTCTACGATGTCGTGGCACTTAAATCTGTCCACGATGTCTTGGCACTCATCAACTAATGACTGAATTGCCGCCCTCCCTCAAACTCTTCTCCTCCCCCTCCCCCTCCCTTGCCCCCGGCACGGTCGGACCGAGGCCATTGACAAACGCAAGGCGCCGTACAAACCGCTCCTACTCCTGGCGGTGGAGGCGGCACACATTGTGCCGTGGAGCAAGTCGAAGAATGACGACATCCGCAACGGCATGGCCCTCTTACTAACTCTCCCACTGGGGCTTTGATGAGGGAATGCTCGGCGTCTCTGACAACTACACCATCATCACCTCCCGTAGCATCGGCATCGCCCCATCTTCCCCGGCCAGCTACTGACTCTTTCAGGCCTACTCAGGCAAGTGACCAAATGGTGTTGATTCAACACAGGGCTTGGTCATCCTTATCAAAACTTCGGCATTGGAAATAGATCCACAGCCGATTTTGATTGTTGCGGTTCCACTCACCCTCCAGCGCCAAGCATAAAGTTACAAAATATTTGATTAGGCATGTCTTTTGTTATATTGTGCCTGGAAGCGCGACACAGAGAGGAAATCAGATACACAACGTGGTGGCGCATACTGATGAGACAGGGATTAAACTTGGTAGGCATACCGCCTCAAGGATGCAGCACATAACTCTGAAATAATCGGCCGGGAGGCGGCAAAGGTTGAATTGACAGGAAAATCATTAATGCAGCACAGTTAATAGTGCACCGCCGTTATCTTCTTTGCATTTTCTGCTTCGCACCGACACCCCATCATCATAAGTGAGACAGAGCATGCCAATAATTAAAAAAATACATATTCACAATCACCCAATCCTAGGATCTAAAGAAATTATTCTTTCAACTAATTCAGACAGTATCAATTATAAGTCAGTTATCATAGGTGCAAATGGAACTGGGAAAAGTCATCTCTTAAAGGTTCTAGTAGACATAATCAATAACGAAATTATTGGTTCACAATACGACGGATCAAAGAATGATCTTGGATATACTTATTCAATAACATTTGCAACTTGCGAGGAGGAGTACCAAGTTAATTCCAGTGAAAGTGCGGAGAAACACCATCTTCCACAACATGTTTTGGCCTGCGCTTTTAACATAAATGACAAGTTCCCGGTGCCAAGCGTAAGCGCTCGAGTATACAACAAAAAATATTTTTATATGGGTGTACGCTCCGCTTCTAACAATGCATTCATAGGAAAATACAAAACAGATTTCATCAGGACAGTAGTAACAATTGTACAAGACCCCAGAAAGCTTCGTGCTTTCAAATCTTTTTTACACAATCTCAATCTACCCAAAAGGTTTGCTATTTCTTTTAAGGCGGTACGGGGTGCACAAAAGATCTTCAATGCTATCAGTAAGGCAAATTCTTTTGGTGATTTGGGTGTCCTTCTCGAGTGTCTTGTGGCAGAGGCAGAAATCAAACCCACAAGCCGAACCAGCAAAGAGAGACTAAAGAAGTTGTTAAGTGCAGACCATGCAGCACAAGAAATATTTTCTTATGCGAAAAATTCGCCCAAAAACTTGGTGTCACTTGCCGTCACTGTTGATTTTGAGGATGACAAATCCTTATGGGGATTACTCGAAACTGCTTACATCTTAAGTCTTCTACTAGAATTGCGACTTCTTACTGTAGATGAGATAGAAATGCAAGCAGCACGCAATTATACTTTCGCTGAATCTTCTTCTGGTGAGTTCAACTTATTGACTTCTCTTTTTTCAATTTTTTCTAAAATTGAAGATGATTCTGTTATATTCATCGACGAGCCTGAACTTAGCCTTCATCCAAACTGGCAATTACAATATATGAATTATCTTGAGGAAGGTTTAAATGAGTATCGCGGGTGTCATTGCATAATCGCTACCCACTCACCATTATTGATATCCAATCTAGATAGCAAAACTTCATCAATCATAAGGTCAAGTAAGACACAAGATGGCGCCATTAATTTTAATATACTAGATTTCGATACATACGGGTGGTCGCCTGAGAATATTTTATACAATGTGTTTGGCTTAACGTCTACGAGAAATCATTATTTTGAAATGGATCTTAGAAAGGCGATCTCAATAATTGCGGATGACACCAAAGATATACCCCAGTTAGAGTCAATATTGCACAAACTTTCCCGATTTAACATAACTGAAGACGATCCGCTTTCTATAATAATTAGCCGCATTCAAACCTACATAAATAGAGCGTAACATGTTCCTATATAGATCTTGTCCTGGCAGCATAGTTTACACTCCTGATGAGCAGGCTTTCGTAGATCAACTTCATTTGCAGACGTATGACACTTGGGACGATAAGCTGCCTGGTTTGCCAAGGGGATCTCGAAAAAAGCGCGGCGAACTCAAAGAGAGAATAAAAACCGAGTTACGTAGAATACAGGGCGACTACTGTGCGTCACTGCTGTCCCATAGTTAATACATAAAAAAGGAGGCTCGGAGAGCTACTTGTGATATATTGAGTTCGCCAAAACACCAATACAAACAAGGAGATCCGAGCCATGGCCCATAGTAGCACAGTGCTGA
>Ga0209317_1000481_pt1 | contig 47094 bp, 49 predicted proteins | sample RifGroB2_FD_183994 | JGI IMG/M metagenome (GOLD analysis project Ga0209317, IMG submission 183994) | Soil microbial communities from Rifle, Colorado, USA - Groundwater B2 (SPAdes) (version 2) | ecosystem: Environmental > Terrestrial > Soil > Unclassified | place: Rifle, Colorado | collected... | reverse complement strand
CATCCACCAGCACGACCATGCGCCCGGCGCGTATCTCCGCGATGATTTCCTGTATCGGTGCTATGTTGGGCATTATTATTCTTTCTCCGCCTGCATCATGCGCTCGACATAGCGCGCAATCAGGTCAATCTCCAGATTCACTTTCGAGCCCGCTTTCAACTCGTTCAGCGTCGTCACTTCCAGCGTATGCGGGATCAGGTTCACGTCGAACTCCGAACCGGCGACATGGTTCACCGTGAGGCTCACGCCGTTGATGGTGATGGAACCCTTGGTCGCGATGTATTTTGCCAGTTTCTGCGGCGCGCGTACCACCAGCCGCCAGCTTTCGCCGATATCGTTAAACGCGATGACCTCGCCCACGCCGTCCACATGTCCGCTCACCAGATGCCCGCCCAACCGGTCCGACAGGCGCATGGCTTTCTCCAGATTGACATGGTTGCCCTGCCGCTCCAGCCCGACGGTGCAATCCAGCGTCTCGCGCGACACATCGACGGTAAAAACCACCCCGTCTTTTTTCACCACGGTGAGGCATACGCCGTTTACCGCGATGCTGTCGCCGATCTGCACGTCGTCCATACCGAGCGTTTCGGTTGCCACGCTCAAACGCAAGCCGCCTTCACGGTCTTCCGCACGGGTGATGAGGCCGGCATCGGCAATGATTCCACTAAACATAATTTAACCCTTTTCCACTTTCGCCAAAATGCGCAGGTCATTTCCAACCTGCCGCATATCCTGCCACTTGAGATTGACGCGCTGCTCCAGGCTGGCCAGCTCGCCCAGTTGCGCCATGCTGCGCGCCGCGTCGCCCAGCAACTGCGGCGCGACATATAGCAGCAATTCATCCACCAGTCCGCCGCGCAACAGTGCTCCGTTCAGCGTGCTGCCCGCTTCCACCATAACTTCATTGATGCCGCGCCCGCCAAGATCGCGCAACATGGCGGCCAGATCAACCTGCCCGCCGGTGTCCGGCAATATGGCGACTTCGGCGCCGAGATCGCGCAACATGACGGCCTTGCCTGTCTCATCGGCTGCGGCATAGATCAGCACCTTGCCGCCGCCATATAAAATCCGCGCATCCAGCGGCATACGCAACCGGCTGTCCAGTACCACGCGCAATGGCTGGCGCGTGGTTGCCACGTCGCGTACATTCAGACGCGCATTATCCGCCAGCACTGTGCCGATGCCGGTCAATATGGTGCAACTGCGCGCCCGCCAGCGCTGCACATCCAGCCTTGCCGCTTCGCCGGTGATCCACTGACTGGCGCCGTTGGCCAATGCAGTGCGCCCGTCCAGGCTCATCGCGATTTTGCTGCGCAGCCACGGCCAGCCGCGTGTCATGCGCGCGAAGAAGCCGATATTCAGTTCGCGCGCTTCCGTTTCCATCAGTCCGCACTCAACAGCAATTCCAGCCACACGCAATTTCGCGATGCCTGCGCCCGCCACCTCCGGATTCGGGTCTTGCACCGCAACCACCACGCGCGTCACGCCCGCTTCGATCAGGGCATCGGCACAGGGCGGCGTGCGCCCGTGATGGCTGCACGGTTCCAGTGTGACATAAGCCGTCGCGCCGCGCGCCGCTTCTCCTGCCGCGTGCAAGGCATGCGCTTCCGCATGCGGCCCGCCCGCCCGCTCGTGCCAACCTTCGCCGATAACAGCGCCATCCTTCACCAGCACGCAGCCGACGCGCGGATTCGGTCTGGTAGTGTACAAGCCGCGTTCCGCCAGCCGCAATGCCTGTGCCATCCATACGCTGTCTTGCGCGGAAAACATCTAACCCGTCCGCTTCGCAGCCCTGCGCGCCGGCGACTTGCGCACCGCCTCGACTGCTTCGGTGAAATCACCAACATCCTGAAAACTCTTGTATACCGAGGCAAAGCGAATATAAGCCACCTTGTCGAGCTTCAGCAATTCTTTCATCACCATCTCGCCGATCTGGCGCGAACCGATTTCACGCTCGCCCAGGGCAAAAACTTTCTGTATCACATGGTCGATTGCCGCATCCACCAACTCCGTGGATACCGGACGCTTGTGCAGGGCACGGCTGAAACTGGTGCGCAACTTTTCCGCATCGAATTCGCTGCGCATCCCGTTCTGCTTGACCACCTGCGGCATGCGCAGCTCCACTATTTCGTAAGTGGTGAAACGCTTGTCACATGACAGGCAACGGCGGCGGCGGCGGATGCTGTCGCCTTCCTCGCTTTCGCGGGTGTCCACCACCTGGGTGTTTTCGCCTTTACAGAATGGGCATTTCATAGCTGGTGGCTGGTAGCTGGAGCTGGTAGCGAAAAGCCGAATGGCTACCCGCTACAAGCTACTGGCTGCAAGCTCAGGCTCCATACACCGGAAATTTGTCGCACAACTGCTTCACCTCGCTCACCACGCGCGCAATTACCGCAGCGTCGTTCGGCGCATCCAGCACATCGGCGATCAGGTGCGCGAGTTTCTCCGCTTCCAGCTCCTTGAAGCCGCGTGTGGTGATCGCCGGGCTGCCGATGCGAATGCCGCTGGTCACGAACGGTTTTTGCGGATCGTTGGGAATGGCGTTCTTGTTCACCGTGATATGCGCGCGTCCCAGCGCGGCTTCGGCGTCCTTGCCGGTGATGTTCTTGGCCTGCAAGTCCAGCAGGAACAGATGGCAATCGGTGCGCCCGGATACGATGCGCAGGCCGCGCTCATGCAACACCATCGCCATCACGCGCGCGTTGTCCACCACCTGTTTCTGGTACGCCTTGAATTCCTTGCTGGCCGCCTCCTTGAACGCCACCGCCTTGGCGGCGATCACATGCATCAGCGGGCCGCCCTGGATGCCGGGGAAAATCGCCGAGTTCAGCACTTTTTCATATTCCGCCTTGGCCAGAATCACGCCGCCACGCGGGCCGCGCAGCGTCTTGTGGGTGGTGGTGGTGACGAAATCCGCGATGCCGACCGGACTCGGGTACACGCCCGCCGCAACCAGCCCGGCGTAATGCGCCATGTCCGCAAACAGGTATGCGCCGACGCTGTCGGCAATCGCGCGGAAGCGTTTCCAGTCGATCACCAGCGCGTAGGCCGACGCGCCCGCCACGATCATCTTCGGCTTGTGCGCCGTCGCCAGTGCCTGCACCTGCTCGTAATCGATTTCCTCGTTCTTATCCAGGCCGTACTGGATGGCGTTATACAGCTTGCCGCTGGCATTGACCGACGCGCCGTGCGTCAGATGACCGCCATGCGCCAGCGACAGGCCGAGGATAGTGTCGCCGGGCTTCAGCACCGACATGTACACCCCCTGGTTCGCCTGCGAACCGGAATTCGGCTGGACGTTGGCGTATTCCGCGCCGAACAGCGCCTTCACGCGGTCGATCGCCAGCTGCTCGGCAACATCCACAAATTCGCAACCGCCGTAATAGCGCTTGCCCGGATAACCCTCGGCATACTTGTTGGTCATCTGACAGCCCTGCGCCTCCATCACGGCAGGGCTGGCGTAATTTTCCGAGGCGATCAGCTCGATATGATCTTCCTGGCGGCGGTTTTCGTTTTGAATCGCGGCCCACAGTTCCGGGTCGACATGGGCAATGGTGTTTTTTCTGGAGAACATGACGTTTATTCCTGAAATAATGAAAGCGGGAAAGGCACGAATTCTACCATGTAGCCCTACTGTCCTGCGACAGTTGCCAACCGCGCTTGTTTCAGTAATCAGTTGCTGCTGACATCATTTGATCATGGTTCGACATAACCAACGACTTGGCAGGCGTCTTTTGGCAGCCTAGTCGGATGGCTAGTAGTCCCATCAGGCTGCCACGAATGGATGATGTAGTTATTTAATCCGCATCCCCGGCTGCGCGCCTTGGTCCGGGGAGAGAATAAACAGGCCGGGCGCATCGCCGGAGGCCGCCAGCACCATGCCTTCCGATAAACCGAACTTCATCTTGCGCGGCGCAAGGTTGGCGACCATCACCGTCATGCGCCCCTTCAGCTTCTCCGGATCGTAAGCCGACTTGATGCCGGCAAACACCGTGCGCGGTTGCGCCTCGCCGATGTCCAGCGTCAGCTTCAACAGCTTCTCCGCGCCTTCCACATGCTCCGCGTTGACGATTTTCGCCACGCGCAGATCGACCTTGTTGAAGTCGTCGATGGAGATGGTTTCGGCGACGGGCGAAATTCCCCCTGCCCCCCCTTTTGCAAAGGAGGGAATAGCCGATGCTTCACCGTTCGCCAGCAGCATTGCCCCCCCCCCCTTCGGCGAAGGGGGGCTGGGGGGGATTTGGTGTTGCTGCGCTTCGGCGTGGCGTTGTTGCGAATGCGATTCGGGCATGGGTTTCAGGCTTTCCTGGTTGGCGGCGACCATCGCTTCGATTAGTTTGGGATCGAGGCGGGTCGCCAGGTGTTTGTATTCATTGATGAGGTGCCCGGCTGGCAGAGTGTTGAGCGCGTCTTCCCATGTAAAAGGAGGAGCATTCAGAAAGATTTCCACATTATGGGCCAGCTCGGGTAGTACGGGCTTGAGCAGTGTTGTTAACTGGCGGAACATATTCAATGCCAGCGTGCAAACTTGGTGCAACTCCTCTTCTTTGCCTGTTTCTTTAGCTATCGCCCAAGGCTTGTACTTGTCAACGAATTGATTGGCCGAATCAGCAAAAGCCATGATTTCGCGCAAGGCCTTTGAGAAATCTCGTTTCTCATAAGCCTCCGCAACCTCAGTTACTTGAGATGGCTTTAGTTTGTAATAACCTAAATCCGTTTGTAGTTGTGCAGAGACCAGCTTGTCTACATATATATCGGCAAGTTTTCCATCGAAGCGCTTGCTGATGAACCCTGCACAGCGACTAGCGATGTTGATGTACTTCCCAATCAAATCGCTGTTCACCTTCGCTACAAAGTCTTCCAGATTCAGGTCGATGTCTTCCATCGTGCCGTTCAGTTTGGCGGCGTAGTAGTAGCGCAGGTATTCGGTATTCTTAATGTGATCGACGTAGCTCTTCGCGGTGATGAAGGTGCCGCGCGACTTGCTCATTTTCTCGCCGTTCACGGTGAGGAAGCCGTGCGCGAACAGTTTGGTCGGGGTGCGGAAGCCGGAATGCTCAAGCATCGCTGGCCAGAACAGCGCATGGAAATACAGGATATCCTTGCCGATGAAGTGATACAGCTCGGTCTCCGAGCCGGGCTTCCAGTAGTCGTCAAAGTTGGGGGGTTCTGTCCTCTGTCCTCTGTCCCCTGCCCTCTGATTGCACAATTGCTTGAAGCTGCCCATGTAGCCGACTGGCGCATCCAGCCACACGTAGAAATATTTGTCTTCCGTGCCGGGAATTTTGAAGCCGAAGTAAGGTGCGTCACGCGAAATGTCCCAATCGGACAACTTGTTCTCATCTGTGCTGCCCAGCCATTCCTGCATCTTGTTGGCGGCTTCGGGTTGCAGCGAGCCGCTGGTGGTCCACCCGCGCAGGAATTCCTGGCAACGCGGATCGGAAAGCCTGAAGAAGTAATGGTCGGAGTTGCGCCGCTCCGGCTGCGCGCCGGACACGGCGGAATACGGGTTGATCAGTTCGGTGGGCGCATAGGTCGCGCCACACGCCTCGCAGTTGTCGCCGTACTGATCCTTGGCATGGCACTTCGGGCATTCGCCCTTGATGAAGCGGTCCGGCAGGAACATCTGCTTGACCGGGTCGTAGAACTGTTCGATGGAGCGCTTCTCGATCAGCGTTGGCTCAGGATCGCGATCTCGGAGCTTGAGATAAATCTGCTCGGCGAATTCGCGGGTCTCGTCCGAGTTGGTCGAGCCGTAGTGGTCGAACTCGACATGGAAACCATCGAAATCTGCCTTATGCTCATGCCACACGCGATCTATCAATTGTTCCGGCGTGATGCCTTCCTTCTCGGCGCGCAGCATGATCGGCGTGCCGTGGGTGTCGTCGGCGCATACATAGTGGCATGTATTGCCCTGCATTTTCTGGAAGCGCACCCAGATGTCGGTCTGGATGTATTCGACCAGATGGCCGAGGTGGATGCTGCCGTTGGCGTAGGGCAGCGCGGAGGTAACGAGAATTTTGCGGCTCATGTTGCGTGTTCCTTAAATGAGGCGCGATTGTAGCAAACCCCGCACAGAACCGTGGAATTCGGTAAAATCGCGCCCGTTAAAACAGATCAGGAGAGAGTGAAAGGTGAGGGGTGAAACGTAGAACCAACCGGGGTTACATTTCACATTTCACATTTCACCGCAAGCTATGAGCATCAAGTCAAACAAGTGGATACGCCGCATGCCCGCCAGGATTTACGCCAACGAAGGCGTGGCGCAGGTGCTGTTTTTCGAGAGCGACGAGGTTTGCGAAACGTCCTGCAAGGATCGCAGCGGCAAATATCATGGCCAGGTCGGCGTGACCTTGCCGAAGATTTAACTCGTATGCCGCACCGCAAAAAAATTATCTGGCGCGGCCCCAAAGGCGAAGTCATCGCCTGCGTGGAAAAGCACAAGGTGCTGCAAGAGAACCTTACCGAGATCCGCCAGATCTGCCAGGACGCATTGGACGATGCGGTGCTGATGGGCTGTGACGAACAGCAGTTCCGGGCGGTGCTGACCGAGTTGATCGCGTCGCTGGAAAATCCTTACCCGCCGCAAAAATATGGCAACTTAATCAATACCGGGAGCTAGACCATGAAATTCCGTTTTCCCATTGTCATCATTGATGAAGACTTCCGCTCCGAAAACGCCAGCGGCCTCGGCATCCGCGCGCTGGCTGGCGCCATTGAAAAAGAAGGCATGGAAGTGCTCGGCGTCACCAGCTACGGCGACCTGACTTCATTTGCGCAGCAACAGAGCCGCGCCTCGGCATTTTTGCTGTCTATCGACGACGAGGAATTCGGCGCGGGCAGCAAAGAGGAAACCGAGGTAGCGCTGAAAAGCCTGCGCGCGTTTGTCGAAGAGATACGCTTCAAGAACGCCGACATCCCGATTTACCTGTATGGCGAAACGCGCACCTCGCGACACATACCCAACGACATCCTGCGCGAACTGCACGGCTTCATTCATATGCACGAGGATACGCCGGAATTTGTGGCGCGCCACATCATTCGCGAAGCCAAGTCCTATCTGGATTCGCTGGCGCCGCCGTTTTTCCGCGCCCTGCTGCATTACGCGCAGGATGGCTCTTACTCCTGGCACTGTCCGGGACATTCCGGCGGCGTGGCATTTTTGAAATCGCCGGTCGGGCAGATGTTCCACCAGTTCTTTGGCGAGAATATGCTGCGCGCCGACGTATGTAACGCGGTGGATGAACTGGGGCAACTGCTCGACCATACCGGCCCGGTAGCCGCGTCGGAACGCAACGCGGCGCGCATTTTCAATGCCGATCATTTGTTTTTCGTCACCAACGGCACGTCCACTTCCAACAAAATCGTGTGGCACTCGACCGTTGCGCCCGATGACATCGTGGTGGTGGACCGCAATTGCCACAAGTCCATCCTGCATTCGATCATGATGACCGGCGCAGTGCCGGTCTTTCTCACGCCGACGCGCAACCACTACGGCATCATTGGACCGATCCCGAAATCCGAGTTTGAGCCGGCCAACATCCAGAAAAAGATCGACGCCAATCCGTTCATCAAGGACAAGGCTAGAAAACCGCGCATCCTGACCATCACGCAAAGCACCTACGACGGTATCGTGTACAACGTGGAGATGCTGAAAGAGATGCTGGACGGGCGTATTGACACACTGCACTTTGATGAAGCCTGGTTGCCACATGCGGCTTTCCATAAGTTCTACAAGGATATGCACGCTATCGGCAGAAATCGCCCGCGCGCCAAAGAGTCGATGATTTTTGCCACACAGTCCACCCACAAGCTGCTGGCCGGCTTGTCGCAGGCTTCGCAGATACTGGTGCGCGAACCGCAGAGCCGCAAGCTGAACAACCATGTCTTCAACGAGGCCTACCTGATGCACACCTCGACCAGCCCGCAGTACGCCATCATCGCCTCATGCGATGTGGCGGCGGCGATGATGGAGCCGCCCGGCGGCACGGCATTGGTCGAAGAGTCGATCGCCGAGGCGATGGATTTCCGCCGCGCGATGCGCAAGGTGGATGAGGAATTTGGCCAGGACTGGTGGTTCAAGGTATGGGGGCCGGACATCCTCGCCGAAGAAGGCGTCGGCTCGCGCGAGGACTGGGTCTTGCGCGCCTCCGACAAATGGCACGGCTTCGGCAGGCTCGCCGAAGGCTTCAACATGCTCGATCCAATCAAGGCCACCATCATCACGCCGGGCCTGGACGTGGACGGCGACTTCGCCGACAGCGGCATCCCCGCCTCGATGGTGACCAGATACTTGTCCGAGCACGGCGTAATCGTCGAAAAATGCGGCCTGTATTCCTTCTTCATCATGTTCACCATCGGCATCACCAAAGGCCGCTGGAACACGCTGCTCACCGCGTTGCAGCAGTTCAAGGACGACTACGACAAGAACGCGCCGATCTGGCGCATCCTGCCTGAATTCGCCGCAAAATATCCACGCTACGAACGCGTCGGCCTGCGCGACCTGTGCCAGCAGATTCATGACACCTACAAGACACACAACGTCGCGCGCATGACTACTGAAATGTATTTGTCCGACATGCAACCTGCGATGAAGCCGTCCGATGCGTTCGCAAAAATGGCGCACGACGAAATTGATCGCGTTGAGGTCGACCAACTCGAAGGCCGCATCACCGCCGTGCTACTGACCCCCTATCCGCCGGGTATCCCACTGCTGATTCCGGGCGAGATATTCAACCGGACCATTGTCGATTACCTCAAATTCGCGCGCGATTTCAACCAGAACCTGCCGGGTTTCGAGACCGACATTCATGGCCTGGTTGCGGAAGAGGTAAACGGCGTGAAGTGCTATTTCGTGGATTGCGTGCGTTAGAACCAATCAGCTCTTGGCGGAAAGTGACACCGGAGCAGGTTCGAAGCAGTTACGCCACCGTTACCTCTTTCGCCGCATATACATCCTGAATCGCATTGAGCAGCGCGATGCCGTCCGGCATCGGTTTCTGGAACGCCTTGCGCCCGGAGATCAGCCCCATGCCGCCGGCGCGCTTGTTGATCACCGCAGTGCGCACCGCCTGGTGCAGGTCGTCCTTGCCCGATTCGCCGCCGGAATTGATCATGCCGACGCGCCCCATGTAGCAGTTCGCCACCTGGTAGCGCACCAGATCGATCGGGTGATCGGTGGTCAGTTCGCTGTAGACCTTGGGGCTGGTCTTGCCGAACTTGATCGCGTTGTAGCCGCCGTTGTTCTCCGCCATCTTCTGCTTGACGAAGTCGGCGTTGATGGTCACCGCGAGATGGTTGGCCTGCCCAGTCAGGTCGGCAGAAACATGATAATCCTTGTCGCCAACCTTGAATGCCGGGTTGCGCAAATAGGCCCACAGCACCGTGGCCATACCGAGTTCATGCGCGTGTGCGAAGGCATCGGAGACCTCCTGTATCTGGCGGCGCGATTGTTCGGAGCCGTAGAACACCGTCGCGCCCACCGCCACCGCACCCATATCGAACGCCTGATCCACGCTGGCGAACAGCGTCTGGTCGAATTCGTTGGGGTAGGTGAGCAGTTCGTTGTGGTTGATCTTCACGATGAATGGAATCTTGTGCGCGTAGCGGCGCGCCACCGAGGACAGCACGCCGAGCGTCGAGGCCACGCCGTTGCAGCCGCCTTCGATCGCCAGTTTGACGATGTTCTCCGGGTCGAAGTAAATCGGGTTCGGTGCGAACGATGCGCCGCCGGAATGTTCCACGCCCTGATCCACCGGCAGCAGCGACAGGTAGCCGGTGTTCGCCAGCCGCCCGTGCCCGTACAGCGCCTGCATGCTGCGCAGCACGCCGACCTTACGGTCTTTCATCGCCACCACGCGATCCACATAATCCGCACCCGGCAAATGCAGCGATTCCTTCGGGATGCCGGCACAACGATGCTTCAGCAAATGCTCGGCTTCATCACCCAATAATTGCACGATGTTCGTCATGATCTCGCTCCCTGTGATGGTTGGAATGGAACGGTTATGTTACTCCCGTTGGCGCATAAAATGTTGCGGTGAAGTAGGGTGCATTCCATGCACCATTGCCATCGGTGCATGGAATGCACCCTACGATATTTCACTTATAATTGGGCTGTAGGAGCGGGCCATGCCTGCGACAAGCTGTTCGCGGGCATGGCCCGCTCCTACAAGTTGCAACCGTTCTTAGAATATTTTTACATAGTCCAAAATACATCCCAATATACCCCATGACTACCCCAACCAAACCGCTCATCATCGGCACCCCGCTCACCCCTTCCGCGATCCGCGTCATGCTGCTCGGCAGCGGCGAGCTCGGCAAGGAAGTCATCATCGCGCTGCAACGCCTCGGCGTGGAAACCATCGCCGTGGACCGTTACGCCGACTCGCCCGGCCAGCAGGTGGCGCACCACGCGCGCGTCATCAACATGATGGACGGGGCGCAACTGCGCGCGCTGATCGAGCAGGAGAAGCCGCACCTCGTCGTGCCGGAGATCGAAGCGATCGCCACCGGCATGCTGGAAGAGATCGAGCGCGAAGGGCTCGCGCGCGTCATCCCGACCGCGCGCGCCGCCAAGCTCACGATGAACCGCGAAGGCATCCGCCGCCTCGTCGCCGAAACACTGAAGCTGCCGGTCTCGCCGTACCGCTTCGCCAACAGTCTGGAAGAGCTACGCGCCGCGATCACGGAGATCGGCTACCCGTGCTTCGTCAAACCGCTGATGTCATCCTCCGGTAAGGGCCAAACGAAGGTGGATAGTGCCGAGGATGTGGCGGCCGCGTGGGAATATGCCGCAACCGGCTCGCGCGTCACGCAGGGGCGCGTCATCGTCGAAGGCATGATCGACTTCGATTACGAAATCACTCAACTCACCGTGCGCGCATTGGGTGCGGACGGCCAGACCGAGACGCATTTCTGCGAACCCATCGGCCACTTGCAGGTGCTTGGCGATTACGTCGAAAGCTGGCAGCCGCAGGCCATGTCGCCGCTCGCCCTGCAACGCTCGCGCGACATCGCGAAAAAAGTCACCGACGACCTCGGCGGCCTCGGCATCTTCGGTGTCGAATTATTCATCAAGGGTGACGAGGTTTGGTTCAGCGAAGTCAGCCCGCGCCCGCACGACACCGGCATGGTCACGATGTGCAGCCAGCGCATGAGCGAATTCGAACTCCATGCCCGCGCGATCCTCGGCCTGCCGGTGGATGTAAGTCTGCGCGCGCCAGGTGCTTCTTCCGTGATCTACGGCCAACTGGAAGAAGAAAGCATCGCCTTCGCCGGTGTGGATGAAGCCCTGCGTGTGCCGCAAAGCGACGTGCGCCTGTTCGGCAAACCGGAATCCTTCACCCGCCGCCGCATGGGTGTGGCGCTGGCGAACGGCAAGGATGTTGATGAGGCGCGGGAGAGGGCGAAGCTGGCAGCGGGGAAGGTGAGGCCGGTTAAACCGTAAGGTTGGTATCCGCGTGGGCACAAAATCGTACCCACCCTACTTGGTTATCATTGAATCACGCGCTGTATGAACTCTCGTGCCTCACTCAATTCTGGATCTGATTTCAGGTCTTTGGCCATCACCTCGTTTACCCATTTAGGTCCGTGATTGCCTATGCTCTTTGTAAAACTTTCAAGCTGTCCAACCTCGACAATGTGCAAGCCTTTTTCACGTAGCTTCCCCTGCATTTTGTCATAGGCTTTTGTTGGGTCGCCACTTGGTACAAATGATTTACCAACTTCCTTGGCGTGTGCCCATGGCGATGCTTTAGTTAAAAGCTTTTGAATTTCTGAAATTTTAGTTTTAGGAATAATTCTTTCAGTAGTTGAAATGAATATCGAATCCATTTCGGCTTTCAACTCTTTGGTTTCCAATTCTGGACGTTTTTGATCAATTGAAGTTTTGACAATTTTCCAATCACTCTCAATGTCTGCCCAAGCACCACCAATCTCTTCGTAAATTGACTTGAGAGGATTTACATCATTAAGAACATCAAAGTCAGTCACTACTCTGACGGGAACATTCAATTTGACCAAAGATTTAACTACAGTAGGTATGCGATGCTTACCACCGCAATGTATGAAAAGTAAGTCCGGGCTAATTGAAGCGGTGCCTTCATAGATAGCCGATAGAACCGCTGAATAAAAACGGCAGTCAGAGTCACTTTCACAAATGATTACTTTTGAATGGAACAGTCCATTAAGAACGTTGGAATGTCTTAATAGTGAATCGCTCCAGATGCTTTCAATGTCAGAGTTATGAAGTACGCTCACTCTGTTAATTGTTCCATCCCTTTGAATGCGTACGATCTTCAGGTTCGAATTGTCAGCATCTAAAAGGCCTTTTAGAAAGTCCTCACTGTGTGTTGCTAAAAATAGTTGTTTTTCTGACGGTAAATCTTTAGCCAACATTTTGCCTAGCAGCCTTGCCTGCGGTGGATGTAAAAAAGCCTCTGGCTCGTCAATAAATATAATCGAATGGTTTGAAATGAATGCATTGAGCAGGACACCAACGAAACTTCTCATTCCATCGCCTTGAAGATGAAGAAAGTCTAGCTTTTCAAGGTCGGCAAGATAACCTTCAGAAACTCTATCTTCCCCATTCTTTGGAATTGGTTTCTTGCCTACATAAAGAGGAACTTCGTTACCGGCGTTTCTATGAACAATAAGATCAGTTCCAAAAGCCTGCCTGAAATAGCCACTGAATTTTTTTTCTAGCTCATCATTTTTTTGAAGAAAATGTATCGGGTGAGAAGGTGGCTCCGTAGTTAATTTAATACTATTGGGAGGGTTGGCCGCCTTTAACCTGTCTTCGGTGCTAAGCGCATTTACAAAAACCGGAAATAATTGACCTAGTCCATTTTTATAGTTTTTCCATTCATTTTTTATGGCTGGAAGGTATACGTTATAGCCAAACCCCTGATAATGAGGCTCAGGGTTCCCTAAGAATGCTTTCTTTGAAAGTGAATCCAATGATGAAAGCAAGCTTTCCTCGGTGCCAAATTGGTCGATCGTAATATCTTTTAAAACCACCCCCTTATTGGATTTCTGACGGAGAAGTGTTGCTGATTCTTTTAATGAGGCACTCTTACCAGCGTTATTAGAGCCTACGAACACGGTAATATCATTTTTAGAAAAAGGCACTTTCGTCGAATCACTAAATTCAATCTCGCTAATCCATATTCTTGTAGACATAACTCTTTATGCCCTTTCTGCTAAGGTAAATTCAGCATTAAATTAATGCCGCATACTCAATTAAAAGGGGTCGTGTTCGGATTAAATTCACGACTCGCAGCCAGCGTAGTATCTACGCCGACTTGCGCGCTGTTCGCTTTGCACCGCCTGTTATGCGGGCAGTTTGTTCAGTGAGCGTAAGCAACCCGAGCAAGGCCGCATTTACGGCTTCCGAAGTCGGGAAAACTTTGGCGATGGCCGGGTCGAGCAGGACTACGGATGTTCCCTTCGCAACCTCTTTATAGAACTTGCCGCGTTCGAGTTTGGTGAAATCAGAGCGCTTGTACTCTGCGCGCATTTCATCTTTAGTTTTCTTCATAAAGTTTCCTTTCTGCACGGGTGACTCGGCGTGCGCTGATGATGCGGATGACTCCGGGGCGATGGGTGTGGAAGACTGCGAGCAACCGTCCCAAACCGGACATTCCGAAGGTAATGTAGCGCGGCTCGCCCATCGAGTGATCGGGATCGGGGCCAGAGAGCGCGAGCTGGTCGAGGAACGCCGATCCCGCTTCGTCGAACGACACGCCATGCTTGCGCACGTTCGCCTTAGCCTTTGCGGTATCCCACTCGAATTTCATCATTGCATACGTTCCAGTCTGCTACGCATGATAATAAAAAAAACAGGCCACGGTTTGCTGGCCCAACGAATAGAGACACTAAGAAAAGTATACTCCAAAGCATCTTGCCGTATAAGCTGGAGCATCGCTTTCACCCCTTTGATTTCAAGTCGCATCCTAACACGCCATCACGGTGCCAGATTCGGATACACCCTATGTACCGCCTCGATCTTCTCCAGCACTTCCGCCGTTAGCGTGACTTCCGCGCTGTCCAGATTTTCCTGCAACTGTTGCACGCTGGTCGCGCCGAGCAGGACGCTGCCGGTGAACCAGCGCGTGCGGGCGAAGGCCAGCGCCATCTGCGCCGGGCTGAGTCCGGCTTCCTGCGCGATGCGCACATATTCCTTGCTTGCGGCAGGGACGTTGGGTTTGTGGTAGCGTTGGCCGAAACCCTGAAACAGGGTGACGCGTCCCTTTGCCGTAATTCCGGGCGCTTGCGGGTCGGTGAGGTATTTGCCGGTGAGATGGCCGAACGCCAGCGGGCTGTAGGCGAGCAGGCCGACGTTCGCGTGGCGGCAGACTTCCGCCAGCCCGGCCTCGAAGGTGCGGTTCATCAGGTGGTAGGCGTTCTGGATCGAGACGATCTTCGGCAGGCCGAGCGTCTCGGCGCAGCGCAGGAATTCGGAGACGCCCCACGGCGTTTCGTTGGACAGGCCGATGTGGCGCACCTTTCCGGCCTCGACCAGATCGCCCAGCGCTTGCAGTTGTTCGGCAATCGGCACGCTGTCGCGTTCCTGTGCCGCATCGTAACTGGTTGCGCCGAACATCGGCACGTAGCGATCCGGCCAGTGAATCTGGTAGAGGTCAATATAGTCGGTCTGCAAGCGGCGCAGGCTACCGTCCAGCGCGGCGGTGAGTTGCGCGCGGTCGATGCGCGGGCCGTTGCGTATCCACGAGAAGCCGCGCGCCGGCCCGGCGATCTTGCTGGCGACGATCAGTTGGTCGCGCCGCTGGCGCTTCAGCCAGGTGCCGATGTAGCTCTCGGTGCGCCCCGCCGTTTCGGCGCGCGGTGCGACCGGATACATTTCGGCGGTGTCGATGAAATTCACCCCACGCGAGACGGCGCAATCGAGCTGCGCATGCGCCTCCGCCTCGCTGTTCTGCTCGCCGAAGGTCATCGTGCCGAGACCCAATGCCGACACTTGCAGATCACTTGCGCCTAATTGCCTGTATTCCATATTCACTGTACCTGTATTTTTTAGTTTCTTGCTCTTACTGTGGCACAAACCGCTGAAGGGCGCATTGCGGCGTTAAAATCAGGCTCAAAATGCTCATTTATGCGTCCAATAGCGGCGATGTGTCTTGCGGTAGCGTTCCATCTGCAAACCTTGCGCATTCATTTCAACCATGATCGCGCCGTCCTCGTCCGAGCGCAGCAGTTCCGCTCCACTGTCGGCGTAGCGTTGCAGCACCTCCTCTCGCGGATGGCCAAAACGGTTGCGGTAACCGGCGGTGAATACTACATAGTCAGGCAGCGTAGCAGCGACAAAATCCAGGCTTGAAGAACTTTTGCTGCCGTGATGCGGCGCGACCAGCAAGCTGGTGAACAGTTTGCCGGCATGTTCCCGTATCAGGCGCGCTTCGGAATTTTTTTCGATGTCTCCCGCCAGCAAGATGCTGTGTTCGCCGACGCTGATGCGCAGCACGCAACTCTGCTCGTTGTCGTGCGTCTTTTTCGTACCGCTGCTGCCGTGTGCGGGGTGCAGTATTTCGAACTGTACGCCGTCCCAGTTCCAATTCTCGCCATCATGGCAGCGACGAGTATGAGCTACTGATTGCAGTAGCGGATGCATGTCAGACAGCGAAGACGAGACCCAGCCGACTGGCATCGCCTGCATTACAGAGGTAGCGCCACCGGTGTGGTCGCTATCGTCGTGGCTAAGGATCAGTCCATCAAGTTTGGCTATGCCAAGGGCGCGCAGCGTGGGGATCAGGATGCGGTTGCCGCTGTCTGCCTCGCCGGAAAAATCCGGGCCGGTGTCGTAAAGCAGCGCATGTTGCCTGGTTTGCGCGGCGACGGCCAAGCCCTGACCGACATCGAACACAATCAGACGCAACGCGCCTTGCGCCGGAGGCTCCGGCGTATTCATGAACATCGGCAGCAGCAACAAAAAGCCCAGCCAGCGCGCCGGAAAACCGCGCGGCAGCAGTATCCACATTACCCCCAGCATCGCGGCGGCGACGCTCCACGCGGGCGGCGCATGCTGCGTCCACACCGCCTGCGGCAGCGCGTTCAGCCATTCGAGGAAACGCATCACGCCATCCATGGTGAGATGCGCCAGCCACAGCGGCGCTTCGAGCGGCAGTGCTGCGCCGAGCAACACGAGCGGCACGACGACCAGGCTCACCAGCGGAATCGCGATGGCGTTGGCGAGCGGCGAGACCAGCGAGACTTGCTGGAATAGCCCGAGCAGCAGCGGTGTCAGGCCGATGGCCATCGCCCATTGCACGTTGGCGTATTCCGCCAGCCAATGGCTGCGCCCGATGCGTTGCGCCGTGACATACAGGATCAGCGCCACCGCGCCGAACGACAGCCAGAAGCCCGCCGAGATCACTGCCCACGGGTCTGGGATCAACACGCCGAGCAGCGCGATGCTCAGTATCTGCCCAAGCGAAAAATTGCGGTTTATCCACAGCGCGGCGGCGACCGCGCCGACCATGTAGACGGTGCGTTGCGCGGGCACGGCGAAGCCGGACAGCAATGCGTAACCGATCGCCGTCAGCAACGCGGCCAATGCAGCGGCCTTGCGCGCGGGCAGGAACAGGGTCAGCCGCGCGCTGCGCCGCCACAGCCAGTAGGCGGCAGCAAAAGCAATGCTGGCGAGCATCGTAATATGCAGGCCGGAAATGCTCATCAGGTGGTTGACGCCGGTGCGCGTGAACACCTGCCATTGCGCCGGCGAAATACTGTTCTGGTCGCCGATCGCCAGCGCGCTCAATACCCCGGCGTAAGGTGCGTCGCCCAGCGTCGTATCGAATTTGTCGCGCACTGCTTCGCGCCAGGTCTCGATGCGGTAACTGATGCCGCCGGCCAGCATGTCGATGCGCCGGTTGTCGCCCTTGTTGTGCACATACCCCGTCGCGCGGATGTTGCGCTCCAACGCCCATATTTCAAAATCGAAACCGTGCGGGTTTGCCGTGCCGTGCGGCTGCTTTAGGCGCAGCGTGAGCCGCCAGCGTTCCCCGGCTTTTAGCGCCAATGGCTTTGCCTTGCTGTCGGAATAGGTGCTGAGATAGATGTGTTCCGGTGCGCTGGCTCGCGGTGTGAGAGTCTGTTCCACATCGAAGTTAAAGCGCAAGCCACGTTCGTAATGGCGCGGCAGTTCCGCGACCACGCCGACCACTTCGATGTCGCGCCCCTGCCATTCATCCGGCAGGCTTACCGCAAGGCGTTGTTCGGCCTGCCAGGCGGCGTGATAGAAACCCGCTGCACAGGCGAAGGAGGCGAGCAGCAGGAAGCGGAGGGAGCGGGCAAGCAGCCCGCTGCGAGGCAGCAACAAAAAGTAAAGGGCAAAAGGAAAAACCAGCAGCCACGCCCAGACAAAATCCGGCAGCGCGGCCTGCTGTTGCAGCAGCCACACGCCCAAAGCGAAGAAGACGGCGAAGACGACCATGCGCTAGTGTTGCAAATCGTAAATTACAAAACATCATTTTAAGCTTACCCGCATTCTCGTAGGGCGGATGAGCCGCAGGCGTTATCCGCCGAATGGGGTTGTCATGCGGCGGAAGGCGCTACGCTTTTCCGCCCTACAGATTTTGAACATGTTTCGTTAATTCCGTGACGCGATACTAGTGTAGCGCTTTACGAATGCAGGGGCCGTGTAGGGGCGGATGGCCTATGGATCAGCGCAAATTCTTTCAGGCAATGCGGTCCAGCGTTTGATCGAACAGGGACACAGGGTCTTCCAGGGGTTCGAGATGGGTCGTCACATGGGCGCGGGGCACTGCCCGCATGATATCGGCCTCGATTCTTTCCAGCCAGTCATGGCCTTGCTGCACCGTCCAGGCGCCGGGCACCAGCACATGCAGCGTGACGAAGGCGCGCATGCCGGCCTGCCGGGTGCGCAGGGCATGGAAATCCAGCCCCTGCTGCCGGTAGTTTTCCAGCACAGCTTCCACCGCCTTGATCCGTTCCTCTGAAATCGACTCATCCATCAACCCGGAAGCGGAGCGGTGCAGCAGTTGCCAGCCGGTCCAGACGATGTTCGCCGCCACCAGCAGCGCAAGCACCGGGTCGAGCCAGAGCCAGCCGGTCAGCCACACCAGCCCGACGCCGAGAATCACGCCCGCCGAAGTCCACACGTCGGCGAGCAGGTGGTGGGCGTCCGCTTCCAGCGTGATGGAGTTGTGCTGGCGCCCCACCTTCATCAGGATGCGGGCGGTCGCGAGGTTGATCAGCGAGGCTGCCACCGACACGCCCAGCCCGATGCCGACGGATTCGATCGCCTGCGGATGAAGCAGGCGATCCACCGCCGCATAGCCGATGCTGACGGCAGCGACCAGGATGAGAAAACCTTCGAAGGCGCTGGAAAAATATTCCGCCTTGCCGTGGCCATGCGCATGGGTGTCGTCCGCCGGCGCTTCCGCCAGCGACAGCATCGCCAGCGCCATCAGCGCTCCCGCCAGATTGACGAAGGATTCAAGCGCATCGGAAAGCAACCCTACCGAACCGGTCAGCCACCAGGCCACGCCCTTGAGCAGGATGGTGGCGAGGGCGGCGGCAATGGAAAGATAAGCGTAGCGCTTCAGTGAGGTGGATAGCATGTCCGGATATCGAAGGGGAAGCGGATTGCCTGCGTATTATTCCACATTTAGCAAGGTACTACTTTTATGGAATTGCATGAGCGGAGCGGCTGGTAGAATGAATCCATGCGCAAATTGTTCCGCAAATTCCTGCCGCACCACGAGACGGTAAAAGACCATCGCTGGCTCAAGCCGTTCGGCGGCTGGCTGCACCATCCCAATCTGTGGCACCTGCATCGCCGCTCGGTGGCGGGCGGGGTGGCGATCGGCCTGTTTTGCGGGCTGATTCCCGGGCCGTTGCAGATGATCTCCGCCGCGCTGCTGGCAGTGCTGTTGCGCGTCAACCTGCCGGTGGCGGCGTTCACCACGCTTTATACCAATCCGCTCACTATCGTGCCGCTGTATATGCTGGCTTATGAGCTTGGCGCGTGGGTGAGCGGCACGCGCAATGGAACGGAAATCGCACAGTTGTCATTTGCTGAATTGCACTGGCATGAGTGGTCTGGAGAATTGTGGAATTGGCTGACGCTGCTCGGCAAGCCATTCCTGATCGGTTTGCCACTGCTCGCCTTGAGCCTGGCTATCGCCGGATATTTCACGGTACGGGTGGCGTGGCGACTAATGATAGTGTGGAAATGGCGCGCCAGACAGCAACGATATACCAGGCGCTTTTAGAAATTTACCGGGTTCTTGAAATGCCCGGCGGAATCACAAATATTTTTTCATGCGCGCCAGCACAGTCTCGCGCGGGAACAGCGCCAGCACGGCATCGACCGATGGCGTATGCGTTTGCCCGACCAGCATCACGCGTAACGGCATCGCCAGTCTGGGCATTTTCAGGTTGTATTTGCCCAGCAGTTCCTTGATCAGCACGCCCAGCGCGGGCGCTTCCCAGGCGACATCGGCAAAACGCCCGGCAAGTTCGCGCAACGCGGGCAACACTTCCGGCACAAGATGCGCATCCAGCAGTTCCTGCGTGGGATGGATTTCGACATAAAAGACTTCCGCCTCGTCCGCCAATTCGAGCAGCGTCGCGGTGCGCTCCTTGTATAGGGCGATCACCGTCTCCAGCGGCGGCACGGCGCTTGCCTGCACGTCGCGCTCGGCCAGATGCTTGCGCACCAGTCCGGCCAGGCGCGTGTTGTCGGCCAGCTTGATGTAATGCTGGTTCAGCCAGCGCAGTTTTTCCGGATTGAACTGCGCCGCCGACTTGCTGATGTGGCGTAAATCGAACCATTCAATAAACTGCTGAATCGAGAAAATTTCCTCATCGCCGTGCGACCAGCCGAGGCGCACCAGGTAATTGATCAGCGCCTCCGGCAGGAAGCCGTCCTCGGCATATTGCATCACGCTCACCGCGCCATGCCGCTTGGACAGCCGCTCGCCATCGCTGCCCAGGATCATCGGCACATGCGCATATTGCGGAATGGTCGCGCCCAGCGCCTTGAGGATATTGATCTGGCGCGGCGTGTTGTTGACGTGATCGTCGCCGCGGATGACTTGGGTGATGCCCATATCCAGATCGTCCACGACCACGCAGAAGTTGTAAGTCGGCGTGCCGTCGGCGCGGGCGATGATCAGGTCATCCAGCTCACTGTTCTCGAACACGATCTTGCCTTTGACCATGTCGTCCCATGCCGCCACGCCATGCAGCGGGTTTTTGAAACGCACAACCGGCCTGATGCCCTCTGGCGGAGCCGGCAAAACCTTGCCCTGCTCGGGCCGCCAATGCCCGTCATAACGCGGCTTCTCGCCGCGCGCACGTTGCGCTTCGCGCATGGCATCCAGCTCTTCCGGCGCGGTATAGCAGTAATAGGCCGCGCCCTTATCAAGCATCTGCTGCAGCACCGCCTTGTAGCGATCCATGCGCTGCATCTGGTAGAACGGCCCCTCGTCGTAATCCAGGTTCAACCATGACATCCCATCCAGGATCGCCTGCACCGACTCCTGCGTAGAGCGTTCCAGATCGGTATCTTCGATACGCAAAATGAAGGTGCCGCCAAACTTGCGTGCGTATGCCCAGGAGAACAAGGCAGTGCGTGCACCGCCAATATGCAGATAGCCGGTGGGGCTGGGGGCGAAACGAGTGCGTATGGTCATAGATAAAGCAGGCATGGCAAACAATCAAGGCGCGCATTTTACGCCACCTTGCCTGTCGCGCCATAACCAATTGACCGGCAAACATCCAATATGATCTAATTCGCGCCCTCTTCGGGGCGGTTAGCTCAGCGGTAGAGCACTGCCTTCACACGGCAGGGGTCAGGTGTTCGAAACACCTACCGCCCACCAAGCGAACCAGTTGATTGATAAGGTTTTTTCCAGCCCCTTCGATTTCTGTCCTCCTCTGAATCTTCAGATTGCGTCAAAACTGCGTCACACAACTTTTGTGTGGCAGTGGAGTTTTCGCGATGGCAACGATACGACAAAGAGGAAATAACTGGGAAGCGCGGATCCGGCGTGAAGGTTGGCCAGAGCTCTGCAAAAGTTTTAACTCCAAAACAGCCGCCCGCGCCTGGGCTACGGTCATTGAATCCGAGATTGAGCGCGGTGTGTTCATCAATCGCACCGAAGCCGAGAAAAATACCCTCGGCGATCTATTCCAGCGCTACCTCACCGAAGTATCCAGCCATAAAAAGGGCCACGACGTTGAGCGTTACCGGCTTATCTCGCTACAGCGCGACCCCATTGCTAAATTCAAGGTTGCCGGCCTTTCCGGCAAGCTGATGGCCGAGTGGCGCGATCGGCGCCTCAAGGAAGTTTCTGGCTCTACAACAAACCGGGATCTGAACCTCATTTCACACGTGATCAACGTGGCCAGGAAGGAATGGGGCATGCACATCGAAAATCCTATTGCCATGATCCGTCGCCCGCCCGAGAACAAAGCGCGTAAACGACGGCTTGCTGTCGGCGAAGAGGAACGCCTCCTGGTAGAGCTGGAACTCAGCACCCGGTCATCAAATGGCTGTTTCGAAGCTGGCGGGGCTCACAACCCATGGATACGCCCCTTGGCGATCCTGGCGCTAGAATCGGCCATGCGGCGCGGCGAGTTGCTGTCGCTGCGCTGGCCTGACGTATTCCTTGCCGATCGCTTTGTCCGTCTGCACGACACGAAGAATGGCGAGTCGCGCGACGTGCCCCTTTCAACTCGTGCCTATGAAGTTCTAGCAGGCCTGCCAAGGCATATCTCGGGCCGAGTATTCCCAACCACTGCGGATGCTGTTAAAAAGGCCTTTACGCGCGCTGTAGCACGTGCAGGCCTCGGTGATTTCCACTTTCATGATCTCCGACATGAGGCAACCAGCAGGATTGCTGAAAAGTTGGACAACGTGCTAGAGCTATCAGCTGTTACTGGTCACAAAACGCTTTCGATGCTAAAACGCTACTACCACCCCCGAGCAAAGGATTTGGCAAGAAAATTGGGGTGAATTGTCTATAATCGGTCTTCCATATCCATAACATTCGAGTATTAGGAGCAACTATGAAAATCGTACTAACCAAAAGCTTCATACTTAGTCTGCTACTGATTTCCACACTCGCCACTGCGCAGGAACAAGAACAAGAACAGAGGCCTAACGCTACCAATCGTGAACCAAAGACGCTGGAATTTGAGCAGCCATTTGTCGTCCATGCAAGAAAACCTCTTCCATACGAAATTGTATCGGGGACTGTCATTCAGATGCTCCTGCTTTCTACCGAAATTATCCCTATAGCTCAAGTTTCAACAACGGTCTTCGATGCATATGGGAATGCAGCTATTCCTGCGGGGAGTCGCATGCTTGGGAAGTACATAGGTAAGCGTGGAGATCGAAATGAAATTAAATGGGATGGTTTGCAAATCCCAGAATTGGGCGGGACGCTCCGGATTGATCCCCCTCTCCAGGCAACAATGCCAAACGGTAGCGCTGGTATCATCGACCTTGAGCTAGGGCGCAGAGTTGCCACTATTACTGTTGAGCCATTTATTGTTCCACACCGTCGGTAACTGGGCAAAAGTCGGATACCCATCGAGAGCATGGTTTGTCCATAAATGGATAGCACCCCTGCCCGCCGCAGCCTTTCTATCCATTTATGGATACCTCTCTCCATAAATGGATACTGCTCCCCTATGCTGCGGCCCTTTCTATCCATTTATGGATAGTTATCGCACCGCATTTCAGCAAGCGGCAGCTGAACAAACGGCAACCGCGCCGCGTTGATCCAGAACAAGAGGCCGAGGCCGAACAGGAACATCGTCGGAATCCCAACCCCGAACAGGGTGAGGAACGTGAATATCTTCGATGAAGTCCACTCGCGCCGCACCACATCGATCGCCTGGTGAACCACACCGTTGACCTCGACCGCATAGACCATGTAGATGTTGCGCTTGAATAAGAACGGTGTCGGTGTGCGGATCGTGGCCACCCATAGCGTGCAGTTTTCCCCGTTGCGCAGCAGCGTATCCAGTTGGCCGACAACCTTCACGGCCTTGAGGTAAGTCGAGCCCACACGCATGGATTCGTAGACTGCAACAGAACCACCATATTGAACCGGCCCCAGCGCCAGGGTGCCGGTGAGTTTCTGTACCATCGAGCTCATTTACTTACCTCCATTTTTGAGTGGAACTGCGTGCGCACGGATATAACTGGCCAGATACCGTGCTGCCGCTTCCAGATCGTGAACCGGCTTCCCCGTTTTCTGCTTCTTCCTGCGTGGTCTTGCTGTGGCTGTGTTCATGCTTATCTCCTTTAGTGGTTGTTAAGTGCATCATTCCTAGATTGTTCGCCCGCTCTTGATTTCCTAGCGGTGCAGACCTTCGCTCGTTCTATCTGCATCACTCCTGAGTTGCTGCGCCCTGCGACATCAGCCCTCAGCCGACCAGGAAACAATGCAAGGGGTTGGTGCGGCCAGCGCACAGGACGGTTTTATCGTCCGAGCACTGCCTCGGCCCCTTGCAAGCACGCAGTTAAAAATTGCGCGAAGCGCATCAACACACAGACAAAAGCCGTGCGCAGCACACAATGCCCGTGCGCTTGTTTACCGGCTGTGGGAGGATTCGCGTTAAGGGCGTAGCAACTCAGGAGTGATGCAGATTTGCGAAGTGCTGCACAGCAAGGCAAAACAAAAAATGCGCGCAGCGCAACAAAACCGCCTTTGACTCTCGCCTTTATCAAACCAGCCTCACCAACCGTCGCGACGGCGCAGCCGTGGCGATGACAACCCGCCCTTGCTTCGTGAGCCGTGTCGCCGCAGGCGTGACGGCGATTGCTTCTTCGGGAGATGCAAGTTATCCATGCCCACAACAAAACCGGCGCCCTACGCCAGGGCGTTTTGCAAAGTGGTGTGGGTAACTTGCAGTCTCCGGCACGCGCGAGCGTGCAAGCGTCAGGGATTGATACCCTAAGGGCTGAGACCGTAGGCTCGGTCGCTCGCGATGAAAGCCCGGCCGGCGCAGCCGGGACGCCCAAGGGGTTGAGAGATTGATAGCTCGCCCCATAAACATGCACCATCGCATCTAACCTAACGAATTGGAATAAAACCACCGTTTGGCAGCCACGATGGCGAAAGTGGTGGCTCGATCCGCAACGCACCGTTGTACTGGACACCCGTTGGATTCGTATGATCAGTGTAAAGCGCGAATGAAACTCCCATCGAGTCGGTGAAAACGTACAGTCCAACATTCAACACCGGCACAAGAAAGCTGTATTTTGTCGTTCCAACCTCAGCAACAAAGACATCGACAGGGCTGCAGCCAAGCATAGCAATTACCGTTTCAATTGAGGTGTGCGGCCTGATGCGCGAGACCGCTCCTGGATTGATCGTGGCCGGCGTGCAGATCGCCCACGCCGGCGCCGCAGTGAAAACGGCCAAGGCCACGATCGAGGAGATAGATAGGATTTTCATATCAGTTCCCCGGCAAGTGATCAGCGTTGGTAAAGCCGTTGCCGCCGCCCTTCGGCTCGCCGCCAGTCTTGCCACCAGGCTTGAAGTCACCCCCGCCTTGCCCCTTCCGCGCGGCTGCGGCGCCAGCGCCAGCAGCGCCGGCCTCCAGCCCGCTGATGCCCTTATCGGCTTGCGGCTGGCCAATGCCATGGGCGCCTGCTTGACTGCCCACGAATTGCATAACGCCTTCCGGAACCAAATTTATGACTGCGAAGCAGGCATGCACTGCCAGCACCATCATCGCCACGTAAACGCCGATCCAGGCGACCATAGTGATAGGCCCGACAACCGAACCCTGTGACGCCCCCGAGACAACACTCAAAAACATCATATTCACCAGCTCACCGGCCGGATAAAGCATCATTGCCGCGAGAAGAAAGCCCAACACCAGCAAGGCTGGCTGCAGCACAAGTGCAACCAGCAACATCCAACCTGGTCCTGATCGACCCGCAAAATCATCACCGGAACTCGATGCCATCATCGCGGCCATCAGGGGAGCGGCCAGGACGGCCACACAGACGCCGACCATGAAACGGATCACATTCACGATCCAAAAAATAGCAGGGATGGCTGGCAAATAAACCGCCAAAGTCAGGCCAAGGGCTAAAAGGGCAGACGAGAGGAATTCAATCGTGCCTGAAATCGATTTGAGTGCATCGCCAGCGCTGAAGGCCAAGCCGACGGTCCATGAAGACAACTTTGATCCGGCGAAGCCGCTCATAACGAACCACGCCCCCTTGATGGCGAAGCCTGCCGATATAATCGAATTACCTGTTGCAGCGAGCTGGGTCAGCGGCGATGTGTTGGCACCGGCGATCTGTTGGGTTATATGCTCCATTGCGCTCATTGCTGGCCGACTCAGCAATTTCCAAACGTCCTCGGAACTACGAATGCTTGAGCTGTTTTCCAGCTCGGCCTGGTAGTTATCTTTGGCCGCCGCACCACGGTCCAGTAGATACGCGTCCGTGAAGCCAAGAGCGTCTCGATAATTTTGCAAGGCCTCACTGACCTCCATGCTTTCGATGGCGATCGGCTTGAATGTTGGCACGCCGTTCACACTGGCCTGGATCCCGTCCTGCAGACGAACCAAATAATTGAACCAGGTTCCGGCTAAAATAAATCCGCCGGTTTCTGCGTGCTCGATAAAGCTCGACCGCGCGATATCTGGCGATGCGTTTACGGCATCATTGGCCGCGGAGGTTATTATGTTTTCGTAGGCATTGGCCGCCGCATCGACGATGCCCGCCGGTGGGCGCTGCCCGCTCACGATCTGGGCAGCCACCGGGCGCAGCGAAAGTATCAACGCATCGAGCGCCTGCTCGTGGGCTGCCCAGATCGCGCCGCGCGCGGCGTGTGTCTCGTCTTCGGTGAGTTCGTGTTGCGTGGAGTCAGCCCATTCCAACGAACCGCAGGACGCGGGAGCACCTGCGGGGCGCGTGGTGGACTGCCACCGGTATGTCTTCGTGCCGTAGTAGGCATTGTGCAGTTGATTATCCGCAAGGGATGTAACAGCCTCGATGCGCTCGACCCGGTTTGAATCTTCAAACTGTTTGTTCATTGCTGCAGCGCAGACTTCAGCTCGTAATATGCTTGCAGCCAGCGGACGCGCGGAAGGGATTGAAGGCTGGACGAGGGTGCCAGTTTCGGCGAGCTGTTCCAGCGCTGCCGTCCACAGGGTGTCTGCGATAGCTATTCCTTGCAAGGCGATCCATAGGACGGCCATCTGGATCAGCGAGAAGCCGGACGAAAGCGGCAACAGAAATGAGGTGCCTGCCACCGTGCGGATCGGGACCCATATCTCGGACATTTTCTTGCCCAGGAGCACGCCGTCATGGGCAGAGTCGACTGTGCCCTTGATTGTTGTAAATACGACAAACAACATGGCGAGCAGCAACACGGCCGAGTTGAAGACGGCCATCGCTTTGCCTAGCATCGTGCCCTCTCCACCCAAGCCGACGCCATCCTCGCCCGATCCGAATATGCGCTGTAGGAAGGATACCGCGAGGTCTCCTGCTGGCGGCGTGAACAAGGGCAGCCCGGTACCGCTACTGCCGGCATCAGCCCACGCCGGCAGCGCCAGCGTGGCCAGCAAGATCAAAAGAAGTGTGCGCATGATTTACCACCTCCCTTTGCGAAGCCAGGGCATGAAGCCGTACAGCTCCTGGTCGCGGATCTGGCAGAACCTGAAATGCCACTTGAGCCATTGAGAACCAGCCACAAAGATGACTCCAACTGTCAGCAAAAAAGCACTGAAGGGGTGATCGGTGAATGGGACATACGCAAGCCAAGCGGTGGCCACCATGGTGGCCACGAAGCACCAGGTCGCATAGTGTTTGAATATCCGCCCCCGCCTAATCAGGTGCGCCTCGTCAAGACCAAGCCGGTCGACCGCTTGCTCGAAAGTTTCGCGGCGGTGATTTTCCGGCTTGTCGTTGAGCTGGTGGCGTGCATGCGCGACAACCTGCCCGACACCGCCGCCCAGGCGCTTGCCGGTATTCACGAGGCCCGTCAGGCCGATGCTGTACGCCCAGGCCTTTGCGGTACCGCTTGCGGCGCGGCGTACGATTCCATGTTTTTTCTTTTGTGGCTGTTCCATTTTTAAGCCTCCGCTTCGAGTAAATTTTGCATGAAAATGCGCGCAGCAGCGCGCGTGGTGGTGGTGGAGCAGGCCTGGTTGTAAGCCTGAACCAACCCCTCCAGCTTCGGCTGGATCAAGGCTGCATTTGCCCTGGTAAATGCATCGAAGATCCTGGGGCGATCCTCGATTCCGGGATTTGCTTCGATCGTGATTTCGGCGGCGAGGTCATCGACGATTGCCTGGTCAATGATTTGCCGATGTCTTGCTTGCGCTGCTATTGCGTGTCTCATAAAACCTCCTTAGATGTTGGTTAGATGTTGGCGAAACGGTTATCTCTGAGACTCAATCCATTCGATATAAGCGTCCGCTGCATGGCTTGCGCGGTCTAACGACAAGCCGTTAGCAACTAAACCATCCTGAATGATGCGTTGAAGGGGAATCTGCTTATATGGTTCTCCGTCCTTGTCTCCGTCTTTTATGTCCCGAAGTTGATTTACGTTTACGCCGAGCCACAAAACATCGTCTATCCACAAATCAGATGATTCAAGTTCAGTGATGTTGATTTTTATAGTCATGGTATTTCTCCTTAAAATTGGTTTATTAATTTTTGACATCCTCTCCGTCCTTCAGGGCGGGGAGGATGTCAATCCAGCTCGTGTTCCTGATCCATTTTCTTGTGATTCTGCTGCTCGGACTGCTTCTGTTGTTCAACCTGTGTTGGCTGCTTGATCTGTTCCTGCTCCATCGAATAATCCAGCGAGCTATCTTTCTGCCTTGATCGTGCGAGCAATGATTCCAGCTGCTCAGCAGTGTCCTCAGTCGTGTAAAACTTGGTTTCTTCACGCCCCCGGCTTGCAGCGACGTAGCCCCACTCGCGATCGCTCATGGTGTCTCCCAACAGTACAAACGGGTTGTCGACGGTCGCGCCCTGCGATTTGTGCACGCTGACGGCGTATCCGTGATCGATGGCGTTGTATTCCTTGCCCCTGGATGCGTCCGGGTCGCCCAGGGTAAAGCGCACGATTTCGCCGCCATCAGTCTTGACGGCGAATCGATGTTTGCCAGAGGAATCCGGAGAGAGGCGCACGACAGTGCCAAGCGTACCGTTTTTGACGCCCAGCCTCTTGCTGTTCTGCAAGAAAATGATCCGGTCGCCCTCGGCGAACTCACGTTTGCCAGTGCTTGTGTCTACCGTAGCTGCCGCCGCCAGCTGCTGGCGGGCATTCAACTCTGCTCGTGCGATTTGGTTGAGCTGGAAGACCTCAGCGCGGGTGCCGGCGAGCATCAGTGATTCACCAGGCTTGCCAGGATCGCGCGCGGCCGTCCAATCACCGACCATTTGGCGCATGACGGTTTGCTTGTCGGCAGAGACGGTCAGCAAGCCGCGCTCTTTGATGTTTTCGAGTGCTTGAACGGACTCGCCGGCGGCGAGCAGCTTCACGATTTCCCGGTCGGCCTCAGAGCGTTGGCGACGGATATCAGTCAGCGCGGCGTGACCAAGTTTCTGGGAGAGGACTCGGAAGGATCCGCCGGCGTCAATCGGCTGGAGCTGTTTGGAATCACCGATCAGCACAGCTTTTGCACCAGCCGCATGAATTTGATTCAGTAGGCTTGCCATCTGTCTGGAGCCGACCATCCCGGCTTCGTCGATGACAACCACATCCTTGTCGGATAGCGATATCCTTTTAGCGGAGAGGTCATCAAGCAAGGAATGCATGGTCTGCGACTGGATGCCGCTGCCCTCCTGTAGTCCTTGCGCGGCCTTGCCGGCGAGGGCGCAGCCGCGCACATTGAATCCGCCAGCCTCCCAGGACTCACGCGCAGCGCCCATGAGGTATGACTTGCCTGTCCCTGCCATGCCCTCGATGACGGCGACGCCGCCGGTCTCGGCGGCGATGTGTGCGAGTGCCTTTTTCTGCTCTTCGCCCATCGTCGGCCGCACGGCAATCGCCGCATCGATGGAGACGTGGTGGCTGGTCTCGCCACGGCGAGCAAGCGCCTGGTCAGATATCCCCTGTTCCAGCTCCAGCATTTCCCGGCTGGTGTAGCGGGTCTCCGTCACTCCAGCGCGCTTGTCCTGGCGCTGATTGATTGCGACGAGCGGGACCAGATCCTGGTCTTTCAGCAGCGCCTTGGTGTAGGCCTCGATACCGGCAGCATCAAGCTTGCCCTGCGCCTCGACGGCGATCTTTGCCTGCAGCTGCATGGGGGTGAAGGTGCTGGCGGACTGAGTGAGCTCGCGCAGCAGATCCTGATGGCTGGGCATCGGCTCGACCTCGACCGCTTTGGATTGGCTTAACTTCCGAATCGTGTCTGCATCGACGCCGGCGCTCTTGCCGGTCTCCCGCCATATCTCCAGCAGCTCGGCCCTGGACACATCCCCCTTTGACTTGCGGGTGGCCAGCGCAGCGATGGCCGAAGCCTTCGCGCTGCCCTGGCCATGCTCGGCCAGGTGCGCCTCGATCTGTGCGCGACGCTTGGAAAAATCTTCGCAGAGTTTTGGATCCACGCCAGCGATCCGGAAGTTATCCTTCCCATCGCGCTCTATCGTGAAGCCCAGCTTCTGCAGCTCGGCCGCGAGTTCGGCGCGGTAGATGGCGCCAGCGGCCATCTTGTGCCGGGTATCGAACTCGACCGCGCATACCGTGCCGTCAGGCCGCACGGCCATATTGGCGATGGTGACATGGGTATGCCGCTGCGGATCCCCTTCGCGCGACGTGCCGTGCTCGTACTTTGCAGCCAGAATCTCGGTGATCGGCTGCTGCCGGTCGCCGCGGTCGCGGCTGGTGAAGGCGTGCTGCTGGAGATAATCGAGGCCTGCCTTGGCCGCACGCTCCTGCGCGCGATCGATTGCAGACTGGATATCTGCATCGCCCAGCGCCCAGACAGTGCTGACAGATTTTGGTGCGCTGAAAGTGCAATCCCAGCCAGGTTTGTGCTTGTCCCCAGCGTTCCCTGCCAGCGGCTCGCCGGTCTTCGGGTGAAAGCCCTGCAACATTTTTAGAAGCTCGCCTTTCTCCACATCTCCTGACAGGCCAAGTTTTTCAGAGAGCGCTCCGCCCCACTGGCCGGCATCGCCTTCGCCCGCGTAATAGTCTTCGCGGTTCTTTTCGGCTTCGCCTTCTTGGTAGTCGGAGTAGCCCTGCGCATCGCCAGCACCAAGCGGTTTAATGGAAAGCATCAGTCAACCCCCCGCTCGGCCTCTATGGACTTCTTGCGCACGATCCGGCGCTTCCTGGAGGATGGTTGTGCATCAACCCCCGCGTTGGCTGGAATATCAGCCACATCGGTCCCGATTAACTGCTCAAGATCGTCAAGGCTGGATGATTCGCTGGAGTTGCCGCTAGTTTTTTGTTTGGTTTGTTCTTCTGGCGTATTGTCGGAAGCGACGGCAGCAGCAAGCAAAGGCGGAGCATCCGACAGCGCAGGCTGTGTTATTACTTGTTCTTGTTGCGCATGAATAGCCAATACGGACGGTGCCGGCGGCGCGCTGTCGGTGTTGCTGCCGTCCTCGGATATCGGGGGGCGCTCTTGGCCAACCCAGGCGGCAAGCCTTGAAACAGGTCGCAACTTAGTAAGAGTGGTGTACGGCCAAAGAATCATGTTGGCATTCTTGTAGCCGAGCAGCAGGCACTTGACGCCGCCCTTCTTGCTGCCCAACTCGTCCGATAGTTGGGAAGGCAGCAGCACCGGGATGGACTCCCTGGAGTAGGATTTGGTCGCGTTCTGCCCATTCCCAAGGTCTACGCTGCCGCTGACGCTCAGGTTTGGTCGCTCGACGATGCGATCTCCGACGAGTTTGGCAACCCAGTCCGCAGTTTCGCCAGGGTTAATTCGGGCGAAGATTTGGGTACCGACCATCGACGCCCAAGACTGCGCATCCTCGTCGCCGTACAGCTTTTGGATCTGAGCCATGTCCTGCGCGCCGATCACGACGCGCACGCCCTTGGATCGGCCGACTTCCAGCAGCGGGGAGAAGTTTTCAAGTTTGCCCAGTTGCGGAAATTCATCGAGGAAAAACCAGATTTTTCTTGTCTTCGAATCTTCGAAATCGGGACTGTTGATCTTGCTCGAAAGCAGCCCAATGATCCCGCCGATGTACGCTCGGCTCAGCCCTGAAAAACGCCCCGAGTTTTGCAAGATCAGCATCCGCTGCTGATGGGTATCGTCGGCCAGCCAGTCGAGAAAACTGATGCGCTGGTCGACCGGTTTGTCACCCCAGGCATCGGCCAGGTCAAACACGATCGACATGTATGAAGACAGGGTGATAAGGATCGATTGTGTGGTTTTAGATGCCTCCTCGACCGCCCTCACGCCCTCCGGGTTGTACTTGGCCATGAGCAGCAACAGCTCGGGCTGAGGCAAGGGGACGAGTGCCGCCAGATCTCGCCAGCCCCATTCTTGCCCGCGCTGTTGCTGGAGTGAAATGAGGAAGCCGACGAGAATTTGTCGCGCGGCAAAGCTCCACATTGGATCCTTACTTTCCGGCACCAAACGGGTGGCGAGCTCGCGCGCATCCTGTTTTGTTTGGCAATCGGCGGCGATATTCCAGGACATGGATCTGGTGTCCCACGGTGCAATAATGATTGGATCGCCTGGTAGGTTAGAGGTGAAATCGCCCTTTGTATCGTGGATGATCATGCGGTCGCCGCGCTCCTGGGCAGCCAACATCAACGGCATAATTGCCTGCGTCTTCCCGCCGCCAATGCTCCCCAGGATGAGAAAGTGCCTCGTTTCGCGATCGAGGGATAATCTGAATGGAAATGATGGGTGCAGCTTTATCCCGCCGCCGTGGATACTGCATTCTTCCTTTGCCTGCCTCATCAAATCGTTTGTTGCGGCTGTGTCGGTCAGCAGGCGACGACCAGACACATGGATATATGGGTCTTTGCGTTTCGCTAGTTTCGTGCAGCAAAAAATAAAGCAAATAAATGTGACCGTGCCAGCTGCCAGCACACGCGGATAGATGAGCGCCGTGCCGCCGTTGGAAAGGTAATAAGCGTATCGTCCCCCAATCTCGGTGTGAATTTTCAGGATATCCCCCAGGAAGAACTTGGCCAGCAACGCTTTGGCATGCAAGAGCATGGGCTCGACCGGGGCTGGTGATATCTGCCAACTTGCCCACAGCGTGGCAGCGCCGGCGACCAGCGCCGCCGTGCTCGACAAAATAATGACCTCGCCCCACCTGACTCGAGCGATCGCCGGCCTGGCTTGGGGTGCCGTTATCATTTTTTGAGCACCCGTTCCAAAATTGGGGAACCAGGTTCATCGCTCATAGCGCCGGCGATCATGATGCTAAGCCAAATGAGCACAAATCCAATGAACATGCCGCTGGCCACGAGCTTTGCGCGCCGGATCCATTTTTTGGTATCCATGTTATTCCTCCACTGCAAGTTGATTAATAGACTGTTGTAGCGCGTCCAGCTTTTGATTGAGACGGGATTCCAGCGCCGCCAGCCGCTCCGCCTGGTGGTCGGATTCCAGGCGCTCACTAAGGGCAGCACGGATGTAATCAGCGATTCCTATTTTCTGCGACTCGGCTTCGGCGACCACCCGGTCATAGATGCCTTGCGCTACGCGAACTGTTAAAGTTTTTTGCATTACCCCCTCCCATCTTGGGATGGCGATGCCTCTCTGGTTGGTCTGATCTCAATCATGCCGGGCCTAACCTTCATCGACAGCCCAGGAAAAATCCTAGACAACTCATCGCTGAGGTGTTTCATGGCTGCGTTTTTTGTGTCGTGTGTATTTGTTGGTTCGTTGCCCTTTGATATCTTTGTGTTCGCCATTATTATTTCTCCTATTCAAAAACCAACCGGCACAAGGCGTGTCGGCTGTGTGCACTTTGCAACACCCGGAATAAAACAAGGGAGGACAGAAATCGCGGGTGGTGCGAAACGTGCGCGCACACGCGACACATTCACACTGCGTAAGCCGTAAAAAGAATAGGGAACAGAGCGCACGAAACATGCGCGAAACACCCGCAACACACCATGCGGCGCGGTGTTCCGCCAAAGGCGGACACCTGGCTCCTCACGCCAAGTGGGAGTCAGGTGTGGTGCATTTAGGCGTTGGCTTTGGGTTTTCATGCTGTTTCCCTCGCATCAGCGCGCAGGATGGTGGTCGAAATGAACTCAGCGAGCGCGACTTGCACTATCTTGGTGTGAGTGCCAGTGCGCCGAAAAGTGGAAAGAACGTGGGGTTGCTGCATGGCAGTGGCTGCCAAATACTCTGCGAAATTGGCAAGGATCTCGCCGCGCCTCGCTTCATCTAGCCCATTAAAGAACGCTTCTGCCCCTGCTAACCTGGCGCGATTGGAATCTCGATTTTTTTGATCGTGCGCTGCTTGTTGAGCGTCCCTCTCTTTTTCTTGGATTGCCTCTTCTTGGCGTACGCGCCAGGTTCTCCAAGCGTCGAGGGTGCGTCTATCCTCTGGTGATGGCCCTTCAGACTCGATTCTTTGTCGAACCTTCCGGCGGAAACCAGCCTCACTTGTTGTGGGTGGTGTAGCCCAAACCGCAGACTCCACAAAATCGTCAATTTCCATCCCCCTTGGAGGGGATGGAGTGGTGGTGGTTTTTATGAGTAGTTCATATGAGTAGTTAGACTGAACGTCGTTCAGTGCCTTTTTGTCGTGAGGTTCAGTGCCTTTTTCACAAGGTGCTGAACGTGGTTCAGTGCCTTGCGGGAAGCTCGGCGTGTATTGATTCCTTGCCCATTCTTGCCCAGCAAAACCATGTTTGGACACACGGAGCCAGCCTAATGCGCGCGCATTTGCCAAGTGGGTAATGACTGCACGCTCGGATAGCCCGGTCTCCTCCGCCAAAAGCCGAGTAGACGGGTAACATGCCTCGCCAGCGTCATTAAAGTGGCAAGAGAGCGTCAACAGAACGTGCCTGGTTGTCGCGGGCAACTGAGATTTAATTATCCCGGCGCGCCACGTGTATGAGTTACGAACAACACTCATGCGCTTATGCTCTGCCACCTGATTTCTGCTGTGCGGGTGTCCTCCCCCATGCCCGGATTACGCCAAGCTTCCATTTGAGTTTTCGAGGGCCAGGAATCGGCGTAGGAAAGCCTTTGATTCGCCGCTGCTGGATGGTGATCGGTGCGAATCCGGTGAATGCCGCTACCTCTTCGACACCAACCAGTACGTCATCCCCCAACCGCTCCAAACTTTCAGCCAACCGGTAATTGCGTTCAGTATCCTTGTGCTCGGTATCCATTTGCGCGCTCCGCTCTAGTTAACAATGTGTCGCTTCGAAAAACTGTTGCGCACAGTGAGGCTAAGATGCAGAATGCAGGGAGGACAATAAACTGGGGGTGGTCTAATGTCGCTTCGAGAACACGAAGGAACTCTTAAAACAGTGCTGCTCGACTGGAAGGCGCGCAGCATTAAAAAGCCACGCGAAAACCTTCCAGTAGATTTCACTTCCAGTGTACTCCGGCGCATCCGCCAATCCGCCTGCCATCACGCTGATGGATCAAATTGCGAGGTTTGGACTGACGGGGAGTGGCATGTCGCCTTTGACGATACCCCCTGCAAAAGATGCAAGCATCCTGGCATATCAAATTTCGAATTTTCAGCCGCCCTGTTCGGACAAGAGGAGCCTGATACAAAAGCTACCCTGACCAAGCTCGATAAAGACTTATTACTCAAAAAAAAGAAGAGGGTCATCCGCCGCTTTATAAACTCAGAGGCTCCAATGCAATCTGACGATTTCAAGCGCGCATTGGCCAACGCCATGGTGCATCGATGGATCACGTATCAGTGGGCCTGTTCAATCCTCCTGAATACACTTGAGTTGGAATCCACCTCTTCGTGGCTAAGGCGTTTCATGAAGCGCTTACGAGAACGAGTATCGTACAAAAACGGGGGTATTATTTCCGACGACCCGGCGAACGTCGCAAATGAACTTGACGCTGAACTGAAAGCAGCACACGAGGCGTTTCGTGTGGAATCTGAACGCAAAATCGCCCTCGCACGGCATTTCGACGCAGAGGACAAGCAATGGTTATTGCGTCAAATCCGCGTCAGTGAGGGCGCTAATACTTACTAAGTTGAACTAAGAGCAGCTAAGACAAGCTATTGAATTTGTAGCCTATTTTAGCTAACGTATTCTAACAAAAAGCAATCTGTTACGATTCACACGGCAGGGGTCACTGGTTCGAACCCAGTACCGCCCACCAATTATATTCAACACTTACCGGTTTAATGGGTGCTCTGTGATGAACTGGCGTAGGGCGGCATTCACGCGGGTCTGCCAGCCCTTGCCCGTGGCCTTGAAGGTTTCCAGTAGGTCCGCATCAAGGCGAATTGCGGTAAACACCTTGGTTTCGTCGGCCTTCGGGCGACCACGTGGGCGCTTCATGGCGACCAAGGCGGCATAGGCTTCCGGCGCAAATGCTTCGCTGGCAGGCTTTGCCTTAGCAAACCAATCATCATCCAGTTCGCGGGCATCTTCGTCAGCAGCAATGCCTGCATTGATAGCTGCATCCTCTTCCGTAGTTGGGCTGATGTGCCCGACTTTAAGTTTTGGCATAGCTCATTTCCTCTCGCTTGTTGGCCTTGCGCAGACTGATAACGCGCACAGAGTCGGCGCGAAGGCAAAACACCATCACATGCAGGCGGTCGCCGATGTAACCAGTCGCTTGAAAGCGGGGTTCGGCATACGGCTTGCGCGTGTCCTCACGAACCACGGCGATTTCCCACTCAAAGCCGTCGGCATCGACCAACGACAAGCCATGCTTGTCGCGGTTACTGTCGTCTTTGGCTGGATCGAATTCGTAGTTCATACGAATTATCGTATAAACAAAAAACAATAGCGTCAAGTATTTTTTGTATAAACAATAACAAAGTGAGCGTCATTTTTTTAACTCGCGAGAGAAAGTTGGCGCTGGCGTGACGGTACCGTAGAAGGCAAAAATCCCGCCTCCTTGTGGGAAAACGGGGTTTTGAGTTGTTGCACCCTCGGTGGGCTGAGGGCTAACGGCCTGCGGCCTCATCCGCCCGACTCATTTACGATCAACGATTGCTTAACCGAGTGCCATGACGGTCAGGCGGTATTTCTGCAGGCGGCTGTTGGGTTTGTCGGAGAGGGTGTATTCGATGAGTCCATCGTCCAATAAGGTTTTTATGGCGCGTTTGAATGCACCGGTCTTGCTCCGCAGGTTGAGGTGGGCGATGAATTCATTGGCCAAAAGGGGCACGGATACAAGCGTACGCAGTATCGACTCCGACTGGACCCCGGAGCGGGTCTTTGACTGGGCTCGTGGCGCCGCGTCGAGAATCATTTGCAGCATGAACACTTCATACGAAATTAATTCTGCGGCGCAAGCTGCTAGTCTTCTACCGGCTCGCTGCGAACCAGCAACACCGGAACCGGCGCACCACGTGCCACACCTTCGGCAACGCTGCCTAATAACAACCGGCTCAAACCGGAACGCCCGTGCGTGCCGATCACGATCAGGTCGGCCGGCCAGTTCCGCGCCTCGCCCCCGATCGCAGCAGCAACTTTCTCGCCGCCCGCTTCCAGCAGCACGGTTTCCGCCGCAGCGCCCAAGCGCCGTGTTTCTTCTGCGGCCTGGGCAAGAACGCGTTCGCCGGTGTGCCGCACCGCTTTCTGCAAAGCGGTGTGATCAATATAGGCATAGCCCTCGGTATCCAGCGGATAGATTTGCTCGATCACATGAACCAGGCGCAATTGAGCCTTGCCTCCCGCCAGTTTGATTGCTTCCTGCAAGGCACGCCCGGAAGTCGCGCTGCCATCCACCGGAACCAGAATGCGTTGGTACATAGCTATCTCCTTCATCTTGAATGCGGGATACCCAATCTATCTCAAAGCTTGAAGAAATTCTCGCGGTAGTGGCGCAGCTCGGCAATGGATTCATAGATGTCGGCCAGTGCCTCATGCTTGTTATGTTTCTTCATTCCCTTAACCACCTCCGGCTTCCAGCGCTTGGCAAGCTCCTTGACGGTGCTCACGTCGAGATTGCGGTAATGAAAGTAATCTTCCAGTTTGGGCATCCAGCGCGCCATGAAACGGCGATCCTGGCAGATGGAATTGCCACACATCGGCGAGGTGCGTGCCGGCACGTATTCCTTGAGAAATTCCAGCATCTGCGTCTCTACCATTGCGTCATCCAGCACGGAGGCTTTCACTTTGTCGATCAGGCCGGATTTGCCGTGGGCGGATTTGTTCCACGCATCCATGCCGTCCAGCACGCTGTCCGGCTGATGCACCACCAGCACCGGCGCTTCGACAATCGTTTCAAGATTGCCGTCGGTGATCACCAGTGCAACTTCAATGATGCGGTCGGTATCCGGGATCAGACCGGTCATCTCCATGTCTATCCAGATAAGGTGGTTTGGGTTTTGTGCCATAATTCGCGCGTCTTAAAATATGAACGGTAAGGCGCATATTGTGTCACAACCATGCGCCATCCGGACACCAAATTCCCCCATGACTGCGACACAATTCACCCTTTTCTTCATCTCAGCACTGGCACTGACCACGCTCGCCAGGCTATGGCTGGCACAGCGCCATCTGGCGCATATCGCCGCGCATCGCGCCGCCGTGCCGGAGGCGTTCCGTGAAAGAATCCCGCTGAGCGACCACCAGAAGGCCGCCGACTACACCTCGGCCAAGACACGCTTCGACATGCTCGGCACACTGTTCGATGCCGCGCTGTTGCTGGCCTTTACGATCGCAGGCGGTATCCAGTTGATTGCCGGGCTATGCAGCGGCTGGTTTGATGGCTTGCTCACACAAGGCGTGGCGACCATTGTTGCAGTGCTGCTGCTCTCCTCGCTGCTGGAGGCTCCGTTCAGCCTGTACCGCACCTTCGTTATCGAGGCGCGTTTCGGCTTCAACAAGATGACCCTGCGGCTGTATCTGACCGATGCGGCAAAAAGCCTGCTGCTCGGCGCGGCCATCGGCCTGCCGCTGCTGTTCGGCGTATTGTGGCTGATGGAACGCATGGGCGAATACTGGTGGCTGTACGTATGGCTGGCATGGATGGCATTCAATCTGCTGGTGTTGTTCATCTATCCGTCATTCATCGCACCGCTGTTCAACAAGTTCACGCCGATGCGGGATGAGGCGATGAAGGCGCGCATCGAAGCGTTACTCGGTAAATGCGGCTTTACCGCCAGCGGCCTGTTCGTGATGGATGGCAGCAGGCGCAGCGCGCACGGCAACGCTTACTTCACCGGCTTCGGCAAGACCAAGCGCATCGTATTTTTCGACACGTTGCTGGAGCGCTTGAGCGGCAGTGAAATCGAGGCGGTGCTGGCGCATGAGCTTGGCCACTTCAAGCGCCACCATGTGCTGAAGCGCATCATCGCCACTTTTGCCATGAGTCTGGGTTTTCTGTGGCTGCTGGGGCAATTGATGCAGACTGACTGGTTCTATCAAGGGCTGGGCGTGAGCACGCCGTCCACGGCGGTGGCGCTGCTGCTGTTTTTCATGACCCTGCCGATCTTCAGCTTCCTGTTGCACCCGTTGCTGGCGGCCTATTCACGCAAGCATGAATTCGAGGCGGACGAATATGCCGCGAAGCAGACCGCCGCGCCGGATCTGGTGAGCGCACTGGTGAAACTGTATCAGGACAATGCCGCAACGCTTACCCCCGATCCGCTATATTCGCAATTTTACGACTCGCACCCGCCTGCCGCGATGCGCATCGCACATTTGCAGTCCCCGCATCTTCAAGCTCATGCCTAAAAACATCATGAAGCCAACAGTCGCATCAATGTCGCCATGCGCCGCAACAGCGGGCGTGCCATTCAAGCCTTGAGCGAAATTCTGCACGGGCAAATCGTTGCCGCATTTGGCCGCCAATATCTGGCGCGCCTTGAGAACGGCAGCGAAATGCTCTGCCTGACGCGCGGCAAGAAAAGCGAGGTGGTATGCGGTGACCTGGTGGAAATCAAGCTCACCGGAGACGCCTCGACGGAGAACGACGCGCAAGGCGTGATCGAGCGCATCTCGCCGCGCCGCTCGCTGCTGCACCGCTCCGATGCGTTCCGCGAAAAACTCATCGCCGCGAACGTCACGCAGATCGTCATAGTGGTCGCCGCCGAACCCTCGTTCAGCGACGAACTGCTGGCGCGCTGCCTGGTCGCCGCCTACGACCAGAAACTCGACGTACTGATCGTGCTGAACAAATGCGATCTTGCCGGGGCAGCCACCGCCGCGCGTCAACGGCTCATGCCCTACACCGCGATCGGCTACCGCGTGCTGGAGCTCAGCGCAAAGCAGGATGTGTCGGCCTTGCGCCCATTCCTGGCCAATCACACCAGCGTGCTGGTCGGCCAGTCCGGCATGGGCAAATCCACGCTGATCAACGCGCTGCTGCCCGATGCGCAAGCCGCCACGCGCGAGATTTCCAGCGCGCTGGATTCCGGCAAGCACACCACCACCCACGCGCGCCTGTACCGCCTCGACGCAGACAGCTCATTGATCGACTGCCCCGGTGTGCAGGCGTTCGGCCTGCATCACCTGAGCTTTGGCGGCATAGAGCAAGGCTTTATCGAGTTCGCGCAATACCTCGGCCAGTGCCGCTTCCACGACTGCCACCATTCGCACGAGCCGGGCTGCGCGTTACGGGAAGCCGTCGCGGCGGGCAAAATCGACGCGCGCAGGCTGGAGTTGTTCCGGCAGATCGCTGCAAACAAGGCATAGCGTCAACTCTCCGGGTTGGCTCAACTCCCACCAGTGGGATTCCATTTCTAAATCAAAAGTGAAATCGGCCAGCTCGCCACAAATGGTGAACTACCAACATTTTGGATAGCACACATTATTTGGATAATCCCCTCGCGAGTTTTGCCAATCTCTCGTATAGTCTGTGCATGCGGAAAAGTTGCCGCCATCAAAAGTAACCTGCACAAGCATCCATGATTGATGAAAGCACACGCCTCAGACTCAAACAAGCGGTGGCCAATCTCGATTCCCTGCCCGCCATGCCGGCCACTGCGCGAAAATTGCTGGCGCTGCCGTTGAATACCGAAGAGGGCGAGGCACAAATGCTCAAGCTGATTGAGCAGGACCCGCAGATTTCAGCAAAAATAATCGGCTTGGCGAACTCGCCAGTCATGGGTATTCCGCGCAAGTTGGGCAAAGTCTCCGATGCGGCGATGCTGCTCGGCCTGACCCGGGTCAAATCGGTCGCCATCGGCATCGCCTCGATGTCCAATCTTTCCGAGACTCCAGAAGGGAAATATTTCAAACCGCAAGACCTGTGGCTGCACAGCATTACCATCGCCATGGTAATGCGCGCCATTGCGCAAGCCATGCCGAGAAATATCCGCCCCGACGAAGACCAGATTTTTCTGATGGGATTGCTGCATGACATCGGCTTCATGGCTTTGCACCATATCGACGCGACGGCGAGCGACGAATTGCACCTGCAACTGCTTTTGCAACCCGAGCGCCCGATCATGGATGTCGAACTGGAGACACTGGGCATCACGCACTGCTATATCGGCGCGCAACTGGCGCGGCATTGGCACCTACCGGAAGAGATCGTCACCGTGCTGGGCTACCATCATCCTCCTTATGTTGAAGAAGCCGCGCCCGGCAATCCTATGGTGCGCCTGGTCAGCCTGTCCGAAAAGATCGTGCCGAATTTCGGGGTTGCCGAGCACACCTGCGGCGAAGAAGTTCAGGAATACGAGTGGGTAGAACTGGGTATCAATCCGGCGGATGTCGAGGATATTTGCGCCCAGGCCAACGAACTTGCGGTGCAAACCGCGCAATTCAGCGACGCGTTTTAGCGGCCTGCCGGGCTTACTTGGGAAACCTCAGGGTTTGACCACGATTATTCGGCGGCCCGACCTTCCGGCAAAAGTTGAAGACTTTATCGTGGCCAGTAGCCAGTAGCTATAGAGCTGTTTCTCGCTCGCCGAATCAGTCGGTTCACGTTACAACCCCTCAGCACTTAATGAACCGACTTTATACCATGCCAACCGGGGTGATCGAAGTAAGTGCCATAGTTATCCAGCGCGTGAGCGATTTTTTCTGCACCCTTGCGCGCCGCGCTGCTGTCCTGCCCTGCCATGGCATCAGTGCCTGCAATAATGTCGGCCAGCACGAGATGGAGCATCGTGTCCGTTTTTGGTTCCAGCTTGCAGTTTTTCACCATGAACGCAATCTGGTCGTTCGTTTTCTGTGCCAGTGCCAGGTATTGCTCCATTGTGGCTTTGCCGGAATGGATCGCATGGAGTTCCGCTGACAGCGCGTCGCGGATGCGTTCCATGCCCAGACGCAGGTTGTTGTCGGCAGCCCATTTCTTGCCGTTATTGAGCGTGAGTTGCGCCGTTTCAGCTGCATGATGCGCATGGGCATGATTGTGCTCCTGTGCCAGCGCGGTTTTCGCACCGATGCTCAGCAGTGCGGCGGTGGACAGAATTGCGATAATAATTTTCCATTGTGCAAACATTTACATCTCCTTGAGGGTGCGATTAAAATCAGCCGTCAGCATGACGAAAACCGCGTTATCTGAGTTGCCGTTGATCAAGAAGTTCAATTTGCGCCCCTCCATTTGCAGCATGAAATATCCGGGGCATGTATATATCGGCAAGATCTGTCTGGCGGCTTCTTTACTTCAAAAGCGGATGGTCCTTGGGCAATTGCTTTGAATACCAGATTGCAAGTTTGTGCCGCAAGGATTTTTCGGCGACCTGATCTTCCGGCAAAGGCTGGATGACTTTATCGTGAACCAGCAGCCGGTAGATATAGAGCAGTTTCTCACTTGCCGAATCAGTCGGTTCAAATTCGACCACGCCCCGCCCCTCCGCATACTTCACGCCTGCGAGCAACGCTTCCTTGAACAATGCCGCTTCATTTTTCAGTTTTTTCATGACAGTCTCCGTTATTTTTCCGGTGCAGAAACATTTTCGCCGTCTCTCCGGCATTCCTCATAGAAAATCAGAAAGAAAAAATATTGGGCGGAATAGAATTTTATCGTCGCGTTAGGCTTATCTCGATAGGCTCTTAAAAGCTGCCTTAACCGAGCAAACTCGCCAGCGTCAACAGCAACAAGATAAGCGACCAGAATACCACCGAACGCCATACCAGCCCGATGGTGCTTCGCATGAAATCAACATCGGCATCGTCGCCGACGCCCAGCTCCGGTCTGCCCAGCGGCAGGCCGCCTTGCGGAATCGGCATGCCGAGGCGCACACCCAGTGCCCCTGCACCGCTGGCCAGCAGTATGCCTGCCTCACTGTCCGGCCAACTGGCCGCCTGGGTGCGCCAGCAATACACGGTGTCTTCAAAGTTGCCGACAATGGCAAAGGTTGCGGCGGTCATGCGGATCGGCAACCATTCCAACAGGTAGAACGCCCGGCGTGCGAAGCTGCCAAACTCACCTGCTTCACCTGCATCCTCATCAGCCCAACGGATGCGCAAGAATTGTCCGAGACGGTACATCAGCGCGCCTGCCGCGCCTCCCAGGCCAACTACGCTGAACAGCACGAACCACACGATCACGCCGAACACGTTGCGATGCGAAGCGATCAGCGCCTCTTCGATGGTAACGCGTGCGATTTCTTCCGCATTCAGCTCATGCGAATGGATGCCGCGCCAGCGAGACAACAGATTGCGTGCCTCATCCAGCCTGCCATCACGCAACGCCTGATGAATATCGGTGAAGTAATGGCTGAACTGGCGAAAGCCCATGGTGAGATACAGTACCAGCACATTGAACGCCCAGGCAAAAACCGGATGTGCCTTGCACAACAGCCAATAGAGTACGACGGTGACAGCCAGCAGCGGCAATACCACCAGCAGCCAGGCGATTTTCCCATGTTTGCGTTTGCCGCCGTTGAAATGATGCTGGAAGAAATTGACGTAGCCGGACAGCCATCCCTGCAAATATTTACGCGAGGAAAGCGGGTGAAGTTGCTCCAGCAGCAGCGCGGCAATCAAGGCAAGCAGGCTCATGGCGTCCGTAAAATACAACAATTCACATGGCAGAAAGATAACACACAACGGCCGCGTTGCGCTGACGAGTCGGAATCAAAAAAGCGAAAGCGGGAATCCAGCTTGTTGATTTAACTGGGCTCCCGCTTTCGCGGGAGCGACGAAAACGAATTTTTAGATGTGCCCTAAAGAAGTCTCGCCGCCGCTAAACAACCATACCAGCCGCAACGGTGTTGTTGGTTGCCTCGTCGATCACGATGAAACTGCCGGTACCGTGATCGATCAGGTAATGATCCAGCACCAGCGGTTGCTGCACTTTCAGAGCGACGCGTGCGATGTCGTTCATGTTGAGCGTTGCGGTTTCGTGCTGTTCCAGCGTATTCACGTCCACCCGGTAGTCGATGCGCGAGAACAGGCATTTCACCATGCGCGTCGTGTGCTTGATGATGTACTTGCGGTTCTTGTCGAGCGGCGTTTCAGACAGCCAGCACAACATCGCTTCGAATTCCTTGGCGACGGCCGGCAGGCTGTTCTTTTTGACGAACATGTCGCCGCGCGAGATGTCGATCTCGTCGGTCAGCGTCAACGCCACCGACTGCGGCGCGTAGGCGCGTTGCAGATTGCCGTCATAGGTGACGATTTCCTTGATGCGCGTCGTGCGCCCGCCGGGCAGGATGGTAATTTCCTCTCCCACGGCGATTTCGCCCGACTCAATACGCCCCATGTATCCCCTGAAGTCATGGAATTCTTCGGTTTGCGGACGGCATACCCATTGCACCGGGAAACGAAAATCGGTGGTATTAAGGTCATGATCGATCTCGACGTTCTCCAGCAAATCCATCAGCGTGGCGCCTTGATACCAATCCAGATTATCGCCGCGCTCTACCACCATGTCGCCATTCAGCGCGGATAGCGGTATGCAGGTCACATCATGCAGGCCGAGTTGTGCGGCAAAAGCGCGGTAGTCAGCGGCGATGGTTTCGAACTTCTCTTGTGAGTAATCCACCATGTCCATCTTGTTCACCGCCAGCACGACATGCGGCACGCCCACCAGACTGGCGATGTAAGTGTGACGGCGTGTCTGGGTCAACACGCCCTTGCGCGCATCAATCAAAATGATGGCAAGGTTGGCGGTGGAAGCTGCCGTGACCATGTTGCGCGTGTATTGCTCATGCCCCGGCGTGTCGCCGATGATGAACTTGCGCTTCGGCGTGGCAAAGTAGCGGTAGGCGACGTCGATAGTGATGCCCTGCTCACGCTCGGCCTGCAGGCCGTCGGTGAGCAAAGACAGATCGACGGCGGTCATGCCGCGCTTTTCGCTGGTCCTGGAAATGGCCAATAGCTGATCCTCGAAAATGGATTTCGAGTCGTGCAGCAGGCGGCCAATCAGCGTGCTCTTGCCGTCATCCACGCTGCCGGCGGTGATGAAACGTAACAGTTGTGTCGTGTTGCTCATTCTGCGAACCTCATTCTGTTTGATGTAGGAGCACGCCCTGCGTGCGAATTTGAAGCATCGCGCGCAGGGCGCGCTCCTACAATTATTTTTTAAACCTTAGAAATATCCCTCTTTTTTTCGCAGCTCCATCGAAGCCTCCGAGGTCTGGTCGTCCATGCGCGTTGCGCCGCGTTCGGTGATGCGCGTGATCGCGGTTTCCGCGATGATTTCCTCCGGCGTGCGCGCGTGCGATTCCACTGGCGCGGTACAGGTCATGTCACCCACAGTACGGAAACGCACCGAAAGGACTTCCACTTTTTCTCCCGGCTTTGGTTGCACCAGGTGCGATACCGGAATAACCGAATTGCCGCGCCGGATCACTTCACGCTCGTGCGCGTAGTAGATTTCCGGGATGTGCAGTTTCTCGCGCGCGATGTATTCCCAGATGTCCATCTCCGTCCAGTTGCTGATCGGGAACACACGAATGTTCTCGCCGGCGTGGACGCGGGTGTTGTAGACATCCCACAGCTCCGGGCGCTGGTTCTTCGGATCCCATTGGCCAAACTCGTCGCGGAACGAGAAGATGCGTTCCTTGGCGCGCGCTTTTTCCTCGTCGCGGCGCGCGCCGCCCATACAGGCGTCGAAGCCAAATTCGGCAATAGTTTCCAGCAGGGTCACGGATTGATACGGGTTGCGCGGCAAATCCGGGTCCTTGATGACGATGCTGCCGCGCCTGATGGAATCCTCTAGCGAACGCACGATGAGACGCTCGTCTAGGTCGGCGGCCAGCTTGTCGCGGGTGGCGATCACTTCCGGAAAATTGTGCTCGGTGTCGATATGCACCAGCGGGAAGGGAAACTTCGCCGGACGAAAAGCCTTCTCGGCCAAACGCAGCATCACGATGGAATCCTTGCCGCCGGAAAACAGCAGCGCCGGATTTTTACACTCCGCCGCGACTTCGCGCATGATGTGGATGGATTCGCTTTCCAGCGCGTCCAGATGGGTAAAAATACGACTACTCATGGCTCATCTCTCTATCTATCTTTATTTGTGCGGGGCACACCGGGATCATCGTGGCAAATGCGCCATATCAACGGCTTGTCGCAGCAGAGGCTCGTTCAGCCTATGCCGCAACCAAAGCAACCCTGCGCGCTCCCATGATCCCCGTGGCTTATCCTGCTGGATTTATGCAAACGGCTATGCAATCGCTCTCTGTGCAACGCTAACCTGGTCCGATATTTCCTGTATCATAATTCTACTCGCTTGGAGAGAGCCTTGGCTTGCGTGCAGGCCGCATTCCTTGTTCTCCGGGTTTTCCCACCACCATCTGCCGGCACGGATGTCTTCGCCGACGGAGATGGAACGGGTGCATGGCGCACAGCCGATGCTGGGGTAAAACTGGTCGTGCAGTTTGTTGTAGGGCACATTGTTCTGCCTGATGTAGGCCCACACGTCCTTGTTCGACCATTCCAGCAGCGGATTGAATTTCTGCAAGCCGAAATCGGTATCGAACGCCGACATTTCCAGGCTGCCGCGCGTGACGGCCTGGTCGCGGCGCAATCCGGTGACCCATGCTTTCTTGCCCAGTAGGGCACGGCGCAACGGCTCGACCTTGCGCACAAAACAGCAGCCTTTGCGCGCCTCCACGCTGGCGTAGAAGCCGTTTGCGCCATGCTCAGCGACGTATTTTTCCACCGCCGCGCTGTCCGGAAAATACACCTTCAACGGCATGCCATAATGCTCGCCAACTTCCTGCATCAGGTCGTAGGTCGGTTGCGGCAAGCGCCCGGTATCCAGGCTGAATACCTCGATGCCCAACTGGTGTTTGGCAATCAGATCGGTCAGCACCATGTCTTCCGCACCCAGACTGTTGGCGAAGCAAACCGGCGAAAAATCGCGCACCGCCTGTTGCAGCACTGTGACTACCTGTTCGATTTTCTGTTGCATGTTAATTCCTCCTGTTTCGGCCAGCCGGTCTTTATACCGTCAGGCCCGCTACTGCTTCGTTCAAGTCCAATTGCGCATCCTGCTCTGCCGCAAATGCCGCCACCTTCACCGTCCAGCCGTCTACCGCTGCGCTGATCGGGGCAAGCTCTTCGCCGCTGATCTCGCCCGCATTTGTCAAGGCTGCGGCAGCCTGCGCGAATTCGTCGGCAATCGCGCCGGGAATCAGTTGCTGTAATTGCCCGGCAAGTTTCCCCAAGTCGTCCTGTCGAATACCGCCCACCAATTGCGCAATACCCGAACCGAGCAAACGCAGAATCGCCTCGTTACATTGCGCCGCTTCGTCGAACTTGCGCTGGAATACCAGCGCATTGCGGTATTCGCGCTCGTGCGCGGCCTCGAAAAAATTCGCGCCGATCATCACCTGCGACACGCCTGCGCATTCGCCGCCGCCGAGGTTCAGCACGCGGAAGTCGGCGGCATCGCCGAAATCGCGCATCACCGATTGCAGATCCCTGGCTTTCACCTCCGCCAGATCGGCCAGCAGCTGCTTGAAATAGCCCTCTTCCCGAGCGCGCGCCCAGGTAAAGAAACTCTTCTCGCCGCTGGCAAGATGCGCTTCCTGCACGCGCTCGATGGCCTTCTTGATGCGCACCACCGGTATCGCGGGGCCTTTCAGGGCCAGCGCGCCGCCCTTGGTATCGTTGCTGG
>Ga0209317_1000480_pt1 | contig 47127 bp, 38 predicted proteins | sample RifGroB2_FD_183994 | JGI IMG/M metagenome (GOLD analysis project Ga0209317, IMG submission 183994) | Soil microbial communities from Rifle, Colorado, USA - Groundwater B2 (SPAdes) (version 2) | ecosystem: Environmental > Terrestrial > Soil > Unclassified | place: Rifle, Colorado | collected... | reverse complement strand
CTTGGAGCCGCTGTTCAAGCCGCTTCCCGAGTAGTCCAGCGTATCCATGGTGGTCGCGGTCTGGAAATGCAGATCCCGGCGCAGGTCGATCCGCTCCAGCATGTGGCGCAAAAAGGCGGGTATGTCGTGGATGTCCAGCTGCGGCGCATCCTCGTGCGAGGCGATCATCAGGTACTTCGCCAGGGAAAGCTGCCCCTGCCCAAGTACCGCGTTGGCGATGGTGAGCAGTTCCTGAGGGGTGCGCCTTTCCCCGTAAGGCACGTAACGCTCGCTGCCCAGCGCCAGCAGGAGCGGATGCACGCCGGCCGCGTCGACCGCATGTACCGCCTTTACCCCGGGAATCACGGTCGGTATCAGCGGGCCCGTGAGTTCGTGAATGAAGGCGCCGAAGGAGGTGTCCTCCTGCGGGGGGCGCCCGACCGTGGTGAAGGGCCAGATGGCCCCCTGGCGGTGGAACACCTCCTCGACCTTCAGCACCGGAAAATGGTGCGCCAGACTGTAATAGCCGAAATGGTCCCCGAAGGGCCCCTCGGGGAGCGTCTTTCGCGGGTCGATAGTCCCGGTGATGCAGAAGTCGGCCTGGGCCGGCATGGGGAGGTGTCCCGGGCGCTGCACCATCTCGATCCTGTGCCCGGCCAGTAACCCCGCGAAGGAGAGCTCCGGCATCCCCTCGGGAAGCGGCATGACGGCGGCGACGGTCATGGCGGGAGCCCCTCCCACGAAGACGCTGACCCGAAAGGGGGCGTCCTTTTCCAGCGCTTCGGCATGATGAAAGCCGATGCCGCGGTGGATCTGGTAGTGGATGCCGACCTCGGCGTTTTGCCGGTACTCCCCGCCGGAGATCTGCACCCGGTACATGCCGAGGTTGGAGTGGCGCAGCCCCGGCCGGCCTGCGCTCTCCGAGTAGACCTGGGGCAGCGTGACAAATGCGCCGCCGTCGTCCGGCCAGGATTTCAACTGGGGGAGCTTCTCCAGCGTGGTCCGGTTTCGGAGGATCGGGCCATCCTGCACGCTTTTCGGCAGAAGATGCCACGCGGCGGGAATGGTGCTCAAGAGTGACGCCGGCTCCTTCAGGAAGGAACGCGGATCGATTTTCAGCTGCACCAGCCGCTCCACGGCCTTCAAGGTGTCCCTGAAGATGTACCTGGTGCGGTCCAGGGTGCCGAAGAGGTTCCCCAGCATGGGAAAGGAGCACCCCTTTACGCGGGTGAAGAGCAGCGCCGGCCCCCCGGCCTGGTATACCCGCCGCTGGATCGATCCGATCTCCAGATCGGCGGACAGTTCCTCCTCGATCCGGATCAAAGCGCCGCTAGCCTCCAGGTCCGCCACGCAAGATGCAAGATCTCTATATCCCAACCGATTCCCCCGCCCTACATGATCCTTGAAATTACGACCTATTTTTAATGCACCCCCGCATCCAAGTCAACACAAAACGCCCCCGGATCCAAGAGGAAGCCCTAACAGGTTACGCAAAGAGCGCGAAGTATCCGCGAAGTTACGCAAAGAAAACCAGCCAGGATTGGGCCGGAATTTTGCCTATGGTGATACGGAGAGCTTTTATGCTACCCTGCGACCTGACGAGGCCCGGCCACGAATCCTGTCCGGTCCGCTAACGGCTCTTTACCGATTCTTGCGCTGCACCTTGAGGCCCCAGGGAGTTTCCTTGCCCCGTTACACCATTTTCAAAAAGATCCTGGTGATCACGCTGCTGCTTTCGCTGCTGCCGCTTTTCGCCTCATCCGCCATACTCCTCTTCAACCTGCAGTCGATCAGCGCAAGGCTCACCTCCGAGATAGCCGAGTCCGACGACAGCCAGGCGACGGAGTCGCTACAGATGAGGTCGCGCGACCTGGCGGCGCTTATCACCGACTTCCTGCGCCAGTGCGAAAGCGACCTGCTGTTTTTGTCCCGCTCGCCCCTCGACCGGTCGGCCCTGCTCGACTTCTACCAGACCCGCCGCAAGGAGATCTGGCGACGGGGCGGCAGCGCGGCGGCGCCCTACGGAAACCATGAATTCCTCCCGCTTTACCGCTCCATTTCCCTGATCGACAGATCCGGCCAGGAGAGGCTCGTCATCCGCGACGGCGGGTTCCTGCCCCCCTCGCAGCTGCGCGCGGTCTCGGACCCGGCCAATACCGAGTTCAAGAGCGAGGACTATTTCGCCAAGACCCGCGCGCTGAAGCAGGGACAGATCTACGTCTCCCACCTGACCGGCTTCCATGTCCTGAAAGAAGAACAACTGGCAGGGGCCGCTGAGCCGGAAAACGCCTATGACGGGAAGACCTACGAGGGGGTGATCCGCTTCGGAGCGCCGCTTTTCGACGACAAGGGTGCCTTCTCCGGGATGGTGCTGCTCTCGCTGGACCACCGTCACCTGATGGAGTTCACCCAGCACGTCGACCCCGGTAAAAGTTTCTCCACCCTGTTTCCCTCCTACAAAAGCGGCAATTACGCCTTCCTGTTCGACGACGAGGGGTGGATCATCACCCATCCGAAATTCTGGGACATCCGGGGACTGGACGCCGACGGACGGCTGGTCCCCCCCTACTCCAGGCAGTCAAGCAAGGCCGACGTGGAGAGCGGCCGCATCCCCTTCAACCTGGACAGCGCCGGTTTCATCCACCCTAGTTATCCGACGGTGGCGGCCGAGGTGCGCAACCTGCGCGGGGGCTTCGTAGATATCACCAACGTCGGGGGGGCCAAGAAGATCATGGCGTACGCACCGATTTTCTACGACACCGGCGACTACGGCAAACACGGCATCTTCGGCGGCGTCACCATCGGCTTCCAGGTGGACCAGTTCCACCAGACCTCGCGCAAGGGGAGCCGGCTTATCAACAAGCAGCTGGGGGAACACCGCAGGACCAGCGCCGCCATCATCCTGGCGACCGCGCTGCTGTCGGCTCTGTCGGCCTGGCTCCTCTCGCGCGGCATCAGCATCCCGCTGCGGCATCTCACCGAGGGGGCCGGCAAGCTCGCCGCGGGCGACAGTCACGTCAGGGTCGCTGTGAGTTCGTCCGACGAGATAGGCGTCCTGGCAAGGACCTTCAATTACATGGCGGACGAGTTGGACCTGCGCAAGCAGAGCATACTCTCGACACTCGACGAGTTGCGCAAGTCGCGCATGGAGATCCTGGACGAGCGAAACTTCAAGGCGAGCGTCCTGGAGAGTATCTCAAGCGGCATCGTCACCTTCTCTCCGCAGGGGCTCCTCACCTCCATCAACGGCAACGGACGGCTCTTCCTGAGAAAGGACGTCGCCCAGGACATGCACTACAGCGACGTTTTCAGGGGGTGGGGCGTTCTGAGCGACCGGATCGCCCACGTGCTCGCCAAGCAAACAGGCTACGGCCGGGAGCCTTTCAGGTTCGACCGGGGCGCCGGCATGACCCATTTCGACGTCGGTTTTTTCCCGATCGGGGTCGACGCCGAAAAGGGGCTCACGGTGACGCTCAGGAACGAGACGGAAAAGGAAAAGCTGCGCGAGGAGATGATGCGGCTAGACCGGCTTGCCTCGCTCGGCAAACTGTCGGCAGGCATCGCACATGAGGTAAGAAATCCGCTCACCGGGATCTCTCTTTTACTGGACGATCTCCATGACCAGGCAAGCTCAAGTATCGAAGACAAGGATATGATCAAGAAAGCGCTGGCTGAAATCGAGCGGGTCGAGCGGCTCATCAGCGCCCTCTTGAACTACTCCTCGCCGATGCGTGCGGAATTCAGGGAGTGCGACCTGAACCGGCTCGTGTGCGACACCGTGCTCCTGATGCGCCGCCCCTGCGAGCGGCAGCAGGTGCAACTCCTCATGACCGAGGGAGAAGTTCCCCCTTTCCGGCTCGACCCGGAAAAGATCAAGCAGGCCGTACTCAACATCATCAGAAACGCACAGGAAGCACTTCCGGACGGCGGCCGCATCAGCGTGACGACCTCGGTCCGGGAAGGTTACGCCGTGATCCGTATCGGTGACGACGGTCCGGGAATTGCATCGGATGATCTCCCCCTGGTCTTCGAGCCCTTTTTCACCAGGAAGGGTGCCGGAACCGGCCTTGGGCTCTCCATAACCCAGCGCATCGTGGAGGAGCATCACGGCAGCGTCCGCGTGGAGAGCGCGCCGGGAGAAGGGACCCGATTCACCATAGAGCTGCCGCTGGCCGAGCGGTAAGGGAGCCGAAACATGTCTCCGTCAGGCTTTTTCACCCTTTAAGACGGCCCACCCCGACCACCCCCAAGGAGCCCATGGAAAAGATACTTATCATCGACGACGAAGCCTTCATCTGTGAAAATGTCCAACGCATCCTCTCCGGCGAAGGTTTCCAGGTCTGCGCCGCGGCATCGGGACAAGAGGCCCGCGAGATCGTGGCCTCCGAGGAGATCGACCTGGCCCTGCTCGACCTGAACCTCGGCACGGAAAACGGCATCGACGTGCTGAAGACCTTGAAAGAGCTCGATCCCGAACTGCTGGTGATCATCATCACCGGCTACGGCTCGGTGGAAAGCGCCGTGGAATCGCTCAAGCTGGGCGCCTTCCACTATATGAAGAAGCCGTTCAAGGCCGATGCCCTGAGGCTGATCGTCAAGCTGGCTCTGAAGACCCAGACCCTGAAGCGCGAGGTGCGCAAACTGAAACGCGGTGACGGCGCGCTCCCCGGACCCTCCCCCATCATCGGCAAGAGCGAGGCCTTCAACGAGGTCGCGGCCCAGGTCAGGGAGATCGCGCGCATCCCCTCCACCGTCCTCGTCACAGGGGAGTCGGGGACCGGCAAGGAGTTGGTCGCCCGCGCCATCCACGACCTGTCTGACCGCAAGGACGCCGGCTTCATCGCCATCAACTGCGCCTCCATTCCGGCCTCGCTGCTGGAAAGCGAGCTGTTCGGCCACGAAAAGGGATCCTTCACCGGAGCCGGCGGCCGCAAAAAAGGGCTCTTCGAGGAGGCGCACCGCGGCACCGTGTTCCTGGACGAGATTGGCGAGATGGATATGGCCATGCAGGCCAAGCTCTTGCGCGTGCTGCAGGAGAGGACCATTCGCCGGGTGGGGGCGGTCAAGGACGTCGGCATAGACGTGCGCGTCATCGCGGCCACCAACCGCGACCTGGTGCAGCGCATAGCCGAGAAGAGCTTCAGGGAGGACCTTTTCTACCGGCTCAACGTCTTCCCGATCCACATCCCGCCGCTTCGAGAGCGCAGCGACGACATAGCCGCTCTAGCCGCCTACTTTCTCGACAGCTTCAGCCGCGCCTTCGGGCGGGACTTCCGAGACGTCTCCGCCGAGGCCGAGCGGATGATGGAGCAGTACGCCTGGCCCGGGAACGTCAGGGAACTTAGAAACGTAATCGAGCGCATCTGCATCATGCGCTCCGGCCCCACCCTGCTCCCCGAGCATCTGCCCCAGGAACTCAAGTCGACCCAACCGGTCCCGCCCGCGGCAACCGATGATGGCGTCAACTTCATGAGCCTTTGCCACGAGGTCGGGCTCGAAGAGGCGATCTGTGCCATAGAGAAATCGCTCATCCGGCAGGCCCTCCAGAAAACCGGCGGCAACGTGCTGCAGACTGCGGCAAACCTGAAGATACCGCGCGGCACCCTGCGCTACAAGATGGACAAGTACGAACTGTAACCCTGCTTCCCACCCCGCATCAACCTCCCCTCACAGGCTGAAATCCGCCACCAGGAATGGCGGATTTCAGCCACCAGAACATCCCCCTGAATGCATCAACCATTATTCTATAAATTTATAGCACGTTTTTTCAGTCACTTAGATAAATGCAATCATGGCATCGCTGTTGCATTATAACGATGTATCGTATACAAGCCGGGTACATTTGAGGGACTCAATTGCACTCGCAAGAACATGAGCTTAGCCGCGAAACAGCAGCAGAAACGGTACCTGAAGAAAAGCACATACGCACTCACGAATGCAGTACACCACAAGGAGGAACACCTATGAAATTGAACGGATGTTTGAAAAGTCTGGCCCTTGCCGCAGCGCTCGCCCTGCCGATGACCGCCATTGCCGCACCTGAGCCGATCGTCATCAAGTTCAGCCACGTCGTCGCCACCAACACCCCGAAAGGACAGGCCGCCGACTACTTCAAGAAACTGGCCGAGGAGCGCACCAAGGGGCGCGTGAAGATCGAGGTGTACCCGAACAGCCAGCTCTACAAGGACAAGGAAGAGATGGAGGCCCTGCAGATGGGCGCCGTGCAGATGCTGGCCCCTTCCCTGGCCAAGTTCGCCCCCCTGGGCGTCAAGGAGTTCGAGGTTTTCGACCTCCCCTTCATCTTCGACGACTACAAGGAACTGCACAAGATCACCGAAGGGCCGGTCGGCAAGAAGCTGCTCAGCAAGCTTGAGCCCAAGGGCCTCCTGGGTCTGGCTTACTGGGACAACGGCTTCAAGGTGATGAGCGCCAACAAGCCGCTCAGGACCCCCGCGGATTTCAGGGGCCTCAAGATGCGCATCCAGTCCTCCAAGGTGCTCGATTCCCAGATGCGCTCCATGGGCGCGAACCCGCAGGTACTGGCGTTCTCCGAGGTTTACCAGGCGCTGCAGACCGGCGTCGTGGACGGCACCGAAAACCCGCCGTCCAACCTCTACACCCAGAAGATGCACGAAGTGCAGAAGTACGTAACCCTCTCCAACCACGGCTATCTGGGTTACGCGGTTCTGGTCAACAAGAAGTTCTGGAACAGCCTCCCGGCCGACATCCGCACCATTCTTGACGGCGCCATGAAGGACGCCACCAAGTTCGCCAACGACATCGCCAAGAAGGACAACGAGCAGGCCATGGATCTGGTCAAGAAATCCGGCAGATCCCAGATAATCACCTTGACCGCCCAGGAGCGCGCCGCCTGGAAGAAAGCTATGGACAAGGCCCACAAGGACAACGGCTCCAGGATCGGTTCCGACATCCTGAACGAAGTCTACAAGGAAACAGGCTACAACCGATAACCCAAGCGGTACCACGACAAAGCCGCTGTGTGTGCCGCCGCAGCGGCTTTGTCGCGCCAAAAATCATCAAAAACGCCACAGCAGGAGAGTATATATGATGAAATACCTTGACCATCTTGAGGAATGGATCATCACCTTCCTCATAGGCGCGGCGACGCTGATTGTCTTTGTCGCCGTCGTCCACCGCTACGCTTCGGGGATCCCCATCCCCGCCCTTCAGGACTGGCTCATCGGCATCAACATGAGCTGGGCGCAGGAACTGTGCATCTACATGTTCATCTGGATGGCGAAGTTCGGCGCAGCCTACGGCGTGCGGGTCGGCATACATGTCGGCGTGGACATATTCGTCAACAAGCTGAAGGACAAGCCGCGCATGGTGATGGTCGTCATCGGCCTCCTGGGGGGGGCTATCTTCACCGGGACCATCGGCACCCTCGGCTTCCACTTCGTCTGGGAAGTGGGCATGCGCGAGGCGGTAGCCACCACCTTCGGGTTCGACTGGCCCGACCTGATCGAGGGCCCGGTCTCGCCCGACCTGGAGATCGCGGTCTGGAAGTTCTACATGGCGATTCCTCTAGGCTCCTATCTGATGTGCTTCCGTTTCCTCCAGGTGATCTGGAAATTCATCCGCACCGGCGAGTTGCCGCACCACGACGCGGGACACGTGGAAGGCATCGGCGAGGAGGAAGGGCACCCCCTGACCACGGAAGATCCGATTCACCCGGCGGGTGTCGAGCTTACGCACGGAGGTAAAAAATGAGCGGCTTAATCATCTTCGGGCTCCTGACGGTCCTCATGCTGACCGGCATGCCCATCTCCATCGCTCTCGGCCTGACCGTGCTCACCTTCCTGTTCACCATGACCCAGGTGCCGGTAGAGGCCGTGGCGATGAAACTCTTCACCGGCATCGAGAAGTTCGAGATCATGGCGATCCCGTTCTTCATCCTGGCCGGCAACTTCCTGACCCACGGCGGCGTGGCCAGGCGCATGATCAACTTCGCCACCGCCCTGGTCGGCCATTTCCACGGCGGCCTGGCCTTGGGCGGCGTCGTTGCCTGCGCCCTGTTCGCGGCGGTCTCCGGCTCCAGCCCGGCGACGGTGGTGGCGATCGGCTCGATCCTGCTGCCGGCCATGGTCAAGCAGGGGTACCCGATGAAATTCGGCGTCGGCGTCATCGGCACCTCGGGCGGGCTCGGGATCCTGATCCCCCCCTCCATCGTCATGGTGATCTACGCCGTCTCGACCAACTCCTCCATCGGCGAGCTGTTCATAGCGGGGATCATACCGGGACTGCTGCTGGCCGCCATCCTGCTAGGCGTTACCTGGTTCGTGGCGAAGAAGCGCAACTACCCGCGCCTCCCCAAGGCGAGCTTCAAGCAGGTGATGGTCACCATGCGCGAGAGCATCTGGGGGCTCATGCTGATCGTGGTGGTCATCGGCGGCATCTACTCCGGCGTCTTCACGGCCACCGAGGCCGCGGCCATGAGCGCCGTGTACGCCTTCGTGGTGGCGCTCTTCATCTACAAGGACATCGGCTTCAAGGATGTGCCCAAGGTGCTGCTCGCCTCGGCCAGCATGTCGTCCATGCTGCTCTACATCATCACCAACGCGGTGCTCTTCTCCTTCCTGCTCACCTCGGAGCAGATCCCGCAGAACCTGACCAGCTGGATCACCGGCATGGGGCTCTCTTCGGTAGGCTTCCTGATCATGGTCAACCTGCTCCTGCTGGCCGCAGGCAACTTCATGGAGCCCTCCTCCATCCTGCTGATCAGCGCTCCGCTCCTCTTTCCCATGGCGATGCAGCTCGGGATCGACCCGATCCACCTGGGGGTGCTGATGACGGTCAACATGGAAATCGGCATGATCACCCCGCCGGTGGGGCTCAACCTCTACGTGGCGAGCGGTATATCGAAGATGGGGTTGACGGAGGTTACCAAGGCGTGCGCACCGTGGATTCTGGTGATGCTCGCCTACCTGATGCTGATCACTTACGTGCCGCAGATCTCGCTCTGGCTGCCGAACCTGCTTTACAGGTAAAAAGATCCGGCCGGGGGCGCTATTTCCGCCCCCGGCCACAATACCGATTTCCACTCAGTACGCTGCAACGAGGAAAAAGCTGCCGGTTAAACGGCAGCTTTTTCTTTACCCTCCTTCCTTCAAGTTGTTTTAAACCGAGCCAGTTCACCCTCGATCCACCCCGTATAATCCCAGATCAGGACAGGGAGCGCCTAGCGCAGGAGGATGGCGGGCCGTTCTCCCGCCGTCAGCCGCCCGCCTTCGGTCAACTGGTATTACCGGCTCTCACTATAATTTCTTTTGATAAAACCAAACGTTACCGGCAATACATGTTACTGCCTGAATTTAATTGACACGAATCGTGAAAAGGAGTAATTGGTAAGACGCTACTTTAAAACAACATCATCATATTTAGAACAACAACCAGCATGTTCTATTAAGAAGCATTGCAAGTACCTTCGTTTAGCGGTGTCACCTTGATTTTTTTCTGGTATCGAGGTCGCGCTTTCTGCTTTAATGAGAGACACGGGCGGCTCGCCTAAAAATCAAGCCTGCGCCCATCCTCTTCCCGCACGAAGGCCTGTTATCGGATGAACATCATTGAAATGCATCAGGTCGATTTTTCCTATGACCAGTCGAATCCAACCGCCGGCGGCACCAAGGCACTGAGCGGCATAACGCTCGGCATAGCCCCTGGGGAATTCGTCGCGCTTGTCGGTGGGGAAGGTTCAGGCAAATCGACCTTTTTGAAGCTCTGCAACGCGCTGCTGCTCCCTAGCGCAGGAACGGTCTCCCTGCTGGGAATAGAGAGCGACCATGCCCGGCGTTGGGAGATCCGGAGGAGATCGGGGCTGATCTTGCCGGATCCCGGCAGCCAGATCATCGGGGCCACGGTAACCGAGGATATCGCCTTTGGCCCGGAAAACCTGGGGCTCCCTCCGCAGGTGATCCGGGAAAGGGTGCAGGACGCTCTGCAGGCGCTTTCACTGGAAGAGTTAGCCGACGCCGAGACGCATCATCTCTCCGGCACCCAAAAATTCCGCTTGGCGCTGGCGGGCGTCATCGCCATGCACCCGGACTGCCTGCTGGTCGATGAAGCCTCGACCGCGCTCGCTTCGAAGGAGAGGGAAGAGATCTCGGCACTGCTGCGCACCCTGCACCTGGAGCGGGGGCTCACCATCATCCTCGCGACACGGGATGTGGCGGAAATCACCACCGCGGACCGAGTCATCCTCCTGGACCGGGGGATTATAACCCTGGATGGAACTCCTGCCCAGTTTTTTTCCTGCGGCTCCCGGATCGATCCGGCGGCGCCGGAAACCCCGGAGTCGATCGAACCGCAACAACCCTGGGCAACGCATGCGCAAGACAAGGGACCGGACCAAGCGCATCAGGAGGCCGGGCGTAGAACGGGTCACATCCTGACCGATGCCGTGGGCTACTCCCACGGGGAGAGCTTGCTGCACAGGGCGGACCCAAGGACCAAGATCGCCCTGACACTTCTCATCATCGCAGCGATCTTTGTTCTGCGCAGTTTCACGTCATTGGTGCTCATGCTGACCATCGTCTTCACCCTGAGCGCCCTTTCGGGAAAGCCGTTGCGACACTCGCTTCGGGGCCTAAAGCTGGTCGTTTACCTGGCATTAGTGGCGGTGGTGGTAAATCTGGTCTCGATAAAAGGAACGCCGCTTCTGGACTATGGCTTTTTGCGTCACATAGCCCGTGAAGCTGTAGAAAAAAGCGCCACCATGGTGCTCAGACTTGCTTTACTGGCCAGTACCGCCGCGCTGCTCACCTCGACCACGCCCCCCTTTGCCCTGGCGGCCGGAGGGGAAAAACTTTTGCAGCCGCTAAGCCGCATCAAGGTGCCGGTTTCCAAGTTCGCCACCATACTACTGATATCACTCAGGTTTCTACCAGTCATCCTGGAGGAAGCAGCAAGATTGATAAAGTTGCAGTCAGCCGGCGCAATAGAATTCACCCGAGGCAACCCGCTGCAACGGATCAAAAGCTGTCTGCCGCTCTTGGTCCCGCTTTTGCAAAGTGTCGCGCACCGGGCGGATGTCATGGCAACCGCCCTGGACGCCAGATGCTACCGGGGCAGCCTTGGCAGAACAAGAATGAGGCCGCTCGCCTTTTCTGCCGCGGACCTCATCTGCGCCGGGGTGGCGCTGGTCATCCTTCTCGCTCTGGCGTGCGTCGAAAAGGCAGTTCTACGTTCTACGTTCTAAGTTCTACGTTAAGAACAAAGACAAAATCCCAAGAGAACGCTCTCTCCTGGTTTTCAACATGGAACGTAGAACGTTGAACTTAGAACGTTTTTGCAGATTTTAACGTAGAACGTAGAACGTAGAACGTAGAACATAGAACGTTTTTTAGGTTTTGAAGGGAGTGAAACAACATGAAAAAAGCCAGCTTCAAGGGAGGCATCCACCCGGCCGGACACAAGGAATTGACCTGTGGCCTGCAGACGGTTGCCGCCAAAATCCCGAACCAAGTCTACATCCCGCTCTCCCAGCACATAGGCGCCCCTTGCGCGCCCGTGGTGGTGATCGGCGACCTGGTGAAAAAAGGACAGACCATCGGCATGGGGAAAGGGTTCGTCTCCTCCCCGGTGCATGCCAGCGTGAGCGGCAAGGTGATCGGCATCGACGTCATGGAGCATCCGGGGGGAAGTTTCGTCCCCTGCATCGCCATCGAGAACGACCACAAGGAAGAGTGGGCGGAATCGGTTCGTCCCGCCGGGAACCCGGCGGCACTGGATGCGGAGCAGATCAGGAAGATCATCCTGGAAGCCGGCATCGTCGGCCTCGGCGGCGCCACCTTTCCCTCGCACGTCAAATACGCGCCGGTCGAGGGCAAGCAGGTCGAGACGGTGATCCTGAACGGCATAGAGTGCGAGCCTTTCCTCACCGCCGATCATCGCCTCATGCTCGAGCGGTCGCAACGTATCGTGGCGGGCCTGGGCTACATCATGCGCAGTGTCGGTTGCGGCAAGGGCGTCATCGCCATCGAGGACAACAAGATGGATGCCGTCGCGGTACTGCGGCAGGCCGCGGCGGGACTGAGCGGCATCAGCGTGGTGGTCCTCAAGGAAAAGTATCCCCAGGGGTCGGAAAAACAGCTGATCTATGCCTGCACCGGCAAAGAAGTGCCGGTCGGAGGGCTGCCGCTGGCCGTAGGGGTGATCGTCAACAACGTGGGAACCGCCGCCGCCGTGGCCGACGCCGTGGAACTGGGCGTGCCTCTGATCGAGCGCTACGTCACCGTGAGCGGCAACGGCATCGCCACGCCGGCCAACTACCTGGTCCGCATCGGCACCCTGTTCGGCGAGTTGATCGAGCAAAGCGGCGGCTACCGTGAAGGGGTGGAGAAGATCATAGCGGGGGGTCCCATGATGGGGAAGACGGTCTTCTCGGACCGGTTGCCGGTCGTCAAGGGGACCTCCGGCATCGTGGTCCTTTTGGGCGAGTCGTGCACGCGCGGGAGGGAGTTCGCCTGCGTGCGCTGCGCCAAATGCATCGACGCCTGCCCCGCCTTCCTGGAGCCGACCTCGCTGGTCAAGCTGGCGAAGCGCTCCGCCTGGGAGGAGGCTGAAGCCTCCGATGTCATGAGCTGCATCGAATGCAGTTCCTGCGTCTATGCCTGTCCCGCCAAGATTCCGCTGATTCAGCACATCCGCCGTGCCAAGCAGGCGGTACTCGCGGCCAAGGCCAAAAGCAAAGGTTAGGTTGTTAGCGGCGTTTTTGCCGCGATGAAAATGCGTCAAGACTGGAGTAATGAAACGATGAACAATCAGACCGCTCTTCTTACTGTCGGCTCGGCACCGCACGTGCAAAGCTCGGACAGCATCCCAACCGCCATGCGGGACGTGCTGATAGCGCTCGCCCCGGCGCTGATCGCCGCCCTCTATTTCTTCCGCCTCCCGGCCCTGCTGCTGGTGATCACCTGCGTGGCAAGCGCCTGGCTCTCCGAATTCGTCTGCCTCAAGGTGATGAAAAAGGAGTCGGCCGGCGAAGGGAGCGCCATCATCACCGGCCTCCTGCTCGCCTTCTGCCTCCCGCCGGCCCTGCCGCTCTGGATGGCGGCGCTCGGCACCGTTTTCGCCATGGTCATCGCCAAGCACCTCTTCGGCGGACTGGGGCACAACATCTTCAATCCTGCCCTCATCGGGCGCGCCTTCCTGCTGGCATCTTTCCCGGTCGCCATGACCACCTGGCACGCCCCGATCGACGGCGTCTCCACCGCCACCCCTCTCAGCATCATGAAAGAGGCGACCGGCCAGGCGCTCCCCACCCTGGAGCAGATGTTTTTCGGCCAGGTCAGCGGCAGCATCGGCGAAACCAGCGCGCTGGCGCTTCTTCTGGGCGGGGGATACCTCATTTACAAAAAGCACGTCGACTGGCGCATCCCCGGCACCTTCCTGGGAACCGTATTCCTCATCACCTCCATCGTGGCTGCGGTCAAGGGATTGGGCGTCTGGTACCCGTTCTTCCACCTCTGCGCCGGCGGACTGATCCTCGGCGCCTTCTTCATGGCCACCGACTGGGTCACCAGTCCGGTCACCAAGAAGGGGCGCATCCTCTTCGGCATCGGCTGCGGCTTGCTGTTTGCCCTGATCCGTCTCAAGGGGGGGTACCCCGAGGGGGTCGCCTACTCCATCCTGCTGATGAACATGGTGACGCCGCTTCTGGACCGCTACACCAAGGCACAGGTATTCGGGAGGGTGCAGAGCCATGCGTGACATCATCAAGCTTTCCCTATTTCTCATGCTGGTAGCCGGGGTAGCCGGCGCCGGACTCAGTTACGTTGACGGCATGACCGGTCCTCTCATCGAGAAGCAGATCCTGGAGCAAAAGATAGCCGGCTTCAAGGAGGTCTACCCGAAATCGGACCGGGTGGAAAACGAGTCGGCCATGCACCTGAAGGAGCCGCATGATCCGCAGCTGAAAGAGGCGAACATCGCCTACCTCGGCGACGAGCCTTCAGGGGTGATCTACGCGGTCGAATCCAAAGGGTACAGTGGCCCGATCAGCTTCCTGGCGGGATTCGACATCGCCACAGCCAAACTCACCGCCATCAAGGTGCTGAGCCAGAGGGAAACGCCTGGACTCGGGGCCAAAGCCCAGGAAGGGTGGTTCCAGGACCGCTACAAGGACAAGGAGAGCGCAGTCGCCTTGGAAGTTACCAAGAACCCGCCTTTGAGGGCGAACCAGATACAGGCGATAACGGCGTCCACAATAACGACGAAGGCGATCACCAAAGGGGTCAACGCTGCGCGTGAGCACTTTATCGCCAACTTTGCCCAAGGCGGCAAATAGACATGACAACCATGCCCTGGAGGGAGCACATATGAGCCTCGCAACTGAATTCAACAAGGGGGTGATCCGGGACAATCCTCTCTTTCGTCTCGGACTCGGCTTTTGCCCAGCCCTTGCCATCACCACCTCCATAGAGAACGGACTTGGCATGGGGGCCGCCGTGACCGGGGTCCTGGTGGCGTCGAACGTGGCCATTTCCGCCATGCGCAACATCATTCCCGACAACGTCAGGATTCCGACCTACATCGTCATCATCGCCACCTTCGTCACCATGGTCGACCAGTTGATGCACGCCTTCACCCCGGCGCTCTACGCCTCGCTCGGCATCTTCATCCCCCTGATCGTGGTCAACTGCATCATCCTTGGACGCGCCGAGGCCTTCGCCAACAAGAACACCATCGTCCCGTCGATTTTCGACGGGCTAGGCATGGGCGCCGGCTTCACCCTGGCGCTGGTGCTGGTCTGCACCTTCAGAGAGGTACTGGGGGCGGGAACCTTCCTCGGCATGCCGGTGATCCCCGGAGACACGCCGGTCCTCCTGATGATACTCCCCCCCGGAGCATTCATCACGCTTGGCTGCCTGCTCGGGGCATTGAACAAGTTCCAAAAGAAAACGGCCTAGGCAAGGAGGATAGCAGCGGATGCAGGAATATTTAATTATCGTAGTGAGCGCGGTACTGGTAAGCAACATCGTCTTGTCGCAGTTTCTCGGCATTTGCCCGTTTCTCGGGGTTTCCAAGAAGCTGAGCGCTTCGCTCGGCATGAGCGGCGCGGTTTCCTTCGTGCTGGTCTTGGCCGGGACCATAACCTGGACGGTCCAGACCTATCTCTTGGCCCCCTTAGGCCTGGGCTACCTGCAGACCATCGCCTTCATCCTGATCATCGCATCTTTGGTGCAGTTCGTGGAGATGGTGCTGAAGAAATTCAGCCCTCCGCTCTACAAGGCGCTCGGCATATTCTTGCCACTCATCACCACCAACTGCGCGGTCCTGGGTGTCGCCATCATCAACATCCAGCAGGAGTACACGCTCGGCAAGGTCCTGGTGCACAGCATGAGCCACGCCGCAGGCTTCACCTTGGCGCTCGTTCTCATGTCGGGGATCAGGGAGAGGCTGGAGGATGCCGACGTTCCGGAGAGCATGAAGGGAACCCCGATCGCGCTGGTCACGGCGGCGCTCATGTCCATGGCGTTCCTAGGCTTTTCGGGTCTGATTTAAAGAGGTTACAGGAGGAATAAAAGATGCTTTTTGCAGTGCTTTGTCTGGCGGGCCTTGGTGTGGTGTTCGGCATCATCCTGGGCGTCGCCGCTAAAAAATTTGCCGTTGAGGTCGATCCGCGTGTGGAAGAGTTGATGAAGGTGATGCCGGGGGCCAACTGCGGCGCCTGCGGCCTGCCTGGATGCGGCGGCTTCGCCGAGGCCCTGGTGGAGGGTACCGTCAAGCCGAGCGCCTGCTCGCCCGGCGGGGCCTCGCTGCAAGAGAAGATAGCGGCGATCCTCGGGACCGAGGTTTCCACGTACGAGGAGCGCCAGGTGGCGCAACTCCTCTGCCAGGGGGGAATCGGCCACAGCAAGATGCTGTTCCGTTATCAGGGGATCAGCGATTGCCGTGCCGCGCTGGCAAGTTTCAAGGGACAGAAAGCCTGCGATTTCGGCTGCGTCATGCAGGGCTCCTGTTCCAAGGCCTGCCCCTTCGGGGCGATCCAGATGGGGGCCGACGGCCTGCCGGTGGTCGACTATTACCTCTGCACCGGCTGCAACAAGTGCGTGGTGGAATGTCCGCAGCAGATACTGAAGCTGGTCGGTGTCTCCCACCTGGTCAACGTGCGCTGCGTGAACACGGAAAAAGGGAAAGACGCCAAGGGAAAATGTTCCGTCGCCTGCATAAAGTGCAAGATCTGCGAGAAGAACTGCCCTGAGGACGCCGTCCATGTCATCGAGAGCGGAAACGGCACCGTGGCGCTGATCGACTACGAGAAGTGCACTAACTGCGGCATCTGCGCCGCCAAGTGCCCCACCAAATCGATCGACAAGATCCCGCCCATCTCCGAGGAGGTGGTGCTGGAAGTCGGGGAAACCCCCGCGGCCGGGTGCCCTTCCTGCGGCATTTGCAAGGCGGCATGAACGGACGCGCCGTCCCGATAGCCTGCGCGCTGGCGCTTTTTGCCCTGGGCGCCTTATACTGGCTCGGCCCCTTGAAGCCCGCTTCCGAGTACAGGAGCGACCAGTTCCTGATGGACACGCTGGTCAGCATCAAGGTGTACGGAGACGACCCGGAAAATCTGAAAGCCGCTGTGCATAAGGCGTATGCCGAGATGCGCCGCATCAGCGACCTGGCCGACGCCTTCCCGAAACCGGGAACGGCGGAAGCCAAGGCGAGCGATGTCTGCCGCATCAACGCCCAGGCCGGCAAGGCGCCGGTCCGGGTGGACGACGACATCCTCGCCATGCTCGCGACGGCCCAAAAATACGGCGCCTTGAGCGAGGGGGCCTTCGACGTAACCGTCGGCCCTCTGATGGACCTCTGGGGCTTTGGCGGCGAAAACCCAAGGCTTCCGGCAGCCGGCCGCGTCAAGGCCGCACTGGCCCTCGTCGGCAGCAAGGACCTGGTGCTGAACCAGCAGGACCATACGGCCTTTCTCCGCAAACCGGGGATGAAAATAGACCTGGGAGCCGTGGCCAAGGGGTACGCCACGGAAAAGGCGCTGCAGGTGCTCAAGGATCACGGCATCGAGAAGGCGCTGATAGACGCCGGAGGGAACATCAGGGTGCTGGGGCGCAATACGCGCAGCGCGCCCTGGAAGATCGGCATCAAGGACCCGCGCAAATCCGATGCCATCGTGGCCGTACTGCAGTTGGAGGACGCCTCGGCGGTCACCTCGGCCGATTATTACCGCGGCTTCGAGGCCGGCGGCAAACGCTACCACCACATCCTCGACCCCAGGACCGGCTACCCGGCCGGGCACCACATGAGCGTCACCGTGGTGACACGGGACGCGGGGCTAGCCGACATCCTTTCCACCATCTTCTTCGTACTCACCCCGGAAAAGGCGCTGGAACTCGCGGATGACATGCCCGGGGTAGAGCTCATCCTGATCAGCGCCGACGGGCGCATCAGGCATACTCGCGAGCTTCGGGGCAAGATACAGGTGCAACCGGGAGCAGGTTATCATTATGACCAGGGGTGACAAGTTTCTGCTGGCGGCGCTGGTCTGCTTCTCCCTTTTGTCGGCAGGGGTGCTCTGGGGACGTTTTTTTCTTCCCGCTGGGGAGACCAAGGAGCTGCAGGCGGTAGTCACGGTGCGAGGGGAGGTAGTCCGAAGCATCCCTCTTTCCACCGACGCGAAGTCGTCTTTCGTGGTCGAAGGGCGGATAGGCCCTTCCACCATCGAGGTGGACGGCGGAAGGGTGCGCATGCTGGAGGCCGACTGCGCAGGGGGAATCTGCCTCAAACAGGGGTGGATCGCGCGCCCCGGGCAATCCGTGGTATGCATACCGGGGGAAATATTGATTCGCATCGAAGGAGCGGCGCCGCTGGACGCCGTAACACGTTGAGGGAGCACGACACCCGCAGGCTGGTTTATCTCTCCATGCTGGTCGCCATGGGAACGGCCCTGCACGTCGTGGAAGGGATGCTCTCCATCCCCATGCCGGTCCCCGGCGTCAAGCTTGGGCTCGCCAACATGGCCACCCTGCTGGCGCTGCACCTGTACGGTTTCCGGGACGGCCTCACCGTGGCGCTGATGCGCGTGGTTCTGGCGTCGCTGGTCTCGGGGATGTTTTTGTCCCCAGGCTTCCTGCTCGGCGTCTCGGGAGCGCTCGGGAGCACCGTCCTCATGGCGCTCCTGTTGAAACGGACCAGATGCTTCAGCATGATCGGTATCAGCATGGCGGGCGCCGTGGGACACAACGCGGGGCAGCTTCTGGCCGCCTCCCTGGTGCTGCAAAGCGGCGCCGTTATCTACTATCTGCCGGTACTTCTCTTAACCGGCATCCCGACCGGTTTCTTCACCGGATACCTGCTCAATTCCCTACTGGAGCAAAAGTCCGGCATCCTGCGCGACCTGGAGCCCGCGGCAACCGTGCCGCGCCGGGAAGAGACGGTCAACGGGACATGAGGTTCAACTGGTAATGATCCCGGATGATATGCAAAAAGGTGCTGACCCCCTTCAGCGCCGCCCGTAACCGGTCGCATTCCCGGTCGGTCATCACCAGCGGATCGACCTGGTTGGTCGGCTTGCTGCCGGCCGAGATCGCTTTCAGTTGCCGCTGCAGGCGCAGGCGCACCAGGTAGCTGAAAGACTCCTCTATGATCTCCAGGTCGGTGGAGGAGACGATGCCCCGTTGGCCCAACAGCTCCAGTTTGTCCCAGGTGGTGCCGTCGACCACCCCCGCCTCAAGAGCCAGCAGACTGGCACCCTCGGTTATCGCGAAAATCCCCGCCTTTTTCAGATCTATCTTCCCTTTATGCTCACCCTTCTTGTCGACCCTGAAGCGGCCGAACATGCCCAAAGGCGGCGGGAAGCGGAGGATGTTTCTCGCCACGTACACGAGAAACAGCGCATTTCGTTTCACCATGGCCAGGACATGTTCGTGCAGTTGCCGCTCCAGCGACAGGTCGCCGTGAACCGCCCGCAGGTCCTGGAACATCCCGAAATTCACCATATACTCGGGCTGCGGCACCGATATCCACTGCTCGACCAGATGCTTCCATTCGCTCAGACTGTGGCGCCACTGGGGATTGCTGGCCATGGTGTTCCCGGGGCAAAGCGGGACTCCCAGACTTTCCAAGGCCGCCACGATGCGTACCGCGAAACGCTCCATCTGCGCATGATGCTGCGGTGAGAGGTCGTCGGCGTAAACGATGGCGCTGTCCTGATCCGTGCGCAGGGTCTGCTCACCGCGCCCCTCGCTGCCGAGCACCAGGTAGGCGGCCCCCGGCGGCAGTGAAATCCCCTCTTCCTGTTCCAGCAGATAAATGAGCCGCTGGGTCATGGCGTCGTTGAAGTGGGAGATCAGCTGCACCAGCCCCCTGACGTCGGCGCCGGATTTGGTCGCCAGTATGACCGTATCGAGCATCTTGGAGCTGACGGCGCGCAGTTGCGCCACCGATTGGGCGGCCTCAATATCATTGTTCAGATAGATTGGGGACTTGGCTTGCAGGCTCAGCAGATCCGTAGCACTGATAAGGCCGATCAACCTGCCGTCGGCGCCGACCACGCCCAGCCGGTGTATGTTATGGCGGGCCATGGTGAAGATGGCATCCATCACGCAATCCTGGGCCTTGATCGTTATCAGGATGGAAGTCATGCCGCTTTTTACCGTCACGCCGGAAATATCGCCGTCGGATTCCGCCACCAATCTTCTGAAATCGCGTATCGAAAAAATTCCGACCGGCGTTTCATTCTCCACTACAACCAGACCGGTGAGGTCGTGCAACTGCATCAGTCTGGCCGCATCCACCAGTCCGGTTTCGGGGGTGCAGTCAACAACTCCGCCGCGGCAGATGGTACCGACAGGTATAAAGAGCACACTCTCGTCAGCTACGGAATTATACGGCACGCCCCCCCCTCTTCTCCAGTAGACCGATAATAAGTAGCGTATTATTGAACGTTTCGCATCGCCTGGCAAGCAAACAAAATGGCGTCGTCACCTCAACGGCCCACCTGCACCCCCAAAAAGCTAAAACTTAGTTTTACAGTTCTATGTCTTTCCTATTATATATATAGAACCGTATGTTGCAAAACATCATGGTTTCCCCGATGCCGCCGCCTCCAACCGGCAACCGAGGCTCCTTACAGCTTAAATTTAACCAATCGTTTTATTAGCACTCCATTCACACCGTCTTCATGAAAAAATAGAACAAAAAAGGCTTATAAATCAAGGAGGTTACAATATTCAAAACAATATTATTTTTTTGGAGAAATAAATAGTTGCGATAAATATAAAATCGTTATACAACTAAGGAAAATGAAGCGATGCTTTGCAAAGGACCGTATACGAAAGTTAGCATCCATCGCGACTAGATTGAAGATAATCAGATATATCAGCTACATACTCATCTTAACGCTGTTTCCTCTTTCGTTTTTTTTTGGGGGGGGGAGATCCGCCCGGATTTCAAGGAAGCTTCCGGAATAAGAGCGGCTAGCCGTGACAAGGTGGCCTCCAGTCATCGTAAACGGGAGATCCTTTGTAACACCCTCTCTGTCAATCGCGCACAAGACGTGACAAAGAGCAATACGCATCCGGCATCCGCCGACTCATTGGCAATTTTTATAAGTCTCGAACCTGTACTGCAAGATCGATCGCCCCCTGCACTGGTCGACGCTCACGCCTCGAAAAGCATAGCGACTGGCAGTAGCAAAACCATACACCGGTTCGCAATGAATAAACGCAATGTATAAATTCTGCCGGATTCCGAATAAAAGAAACGCTGTTCAGGATGACATAAACAAAAATGCTGATAGCATATACCAGGTCACCATGAACGCCGGTCTGTCCAGTTTTAACATTGAGGTACAACATGCGGATAAAAGATACTTTTAAGATTGCAGACAATAGCGCCAGAGACGAGCATAAGGCCCACGAGATCCTGGAAGTACTCGCGGAGGCCCAGGACCGGGTCAAGCTTGCCCACCTGGCCTCGCGGGTCTCGCTGTCGGACAACAAGACCTCGCGTCTGTTGAAAATCCTTTGCGAAAAGGGCCTTGTGGAAGGGTTGAAAGGTCATTACCGGCTGGTTTTCAGCCCCGCCACCTTCGCCCAGAAACAGCTCAACAACATGAGCGTCATCAACGCCGCGCACCCCGTACTGGTGAAGCTGGCCAACCAGCTAGATGAGACGGTCTACCTGACCATCCCCAAGGACGACGAGGTGCTTTTCCTCGACATGGCCGACAGCCGGCACCCCATCAAGACGCCGTCTCTGCTGGGGCGCCTGCTCCCCTTTTTCAGCAATGCCGCCGGAAAGGTGATGAGGTCCCTCGATTCCCGTGATCTGGTGGAAAGGCTTCTGAAGAAAATCGGGAGGAACAAGGGGGCCCGCGCCATGGAAAGCCTCGACCTGGAACTGGAAGACATCCGCTCCAAGGGGGTTGCTGTGGATAAAGGCGGACTGGGAGAAGGGATCATCAGCGTCGCGGTCGCCGTCCGGGATTACTCGGGCGCCGTGATCGGCGCAATCATCCTGATCGGCCCTTCCTTCAGGATCATGGAGCGGATAGAGAAGGAAATAATTCCCACCCTGAAAGAAGGGGCGGATCTTTTATCCGGAAGTTTCGGCTACTGCCCGGCATAACACGAATGAAAAATTCTAAAGGAAAGGAGGCTGCTAAAAAAAACCACGAGACGAAATCACTACACGCAGTCCATCCACAGACCGGAGGTAAAAACATGTCAGTCCATGCAACCAAGGAATTAGAAGCGTATTGGAAGGAAAACCTGGTCATCATCGCCGTCCACCTGGCGATCTGGTTTTTCGTCTCATTTTTCTGCGGCATTATGATCGTAGATCAACTCGATGCCTACACCATAGGCGGGTTTCCGGTCGGATTCTGGTTCGCCAACCAGGGTTCCATGGTCACCTTCGTCATCCTGATCACAACATACGTGACGATGATGAACAGACTGGACAAGAAATACGACGTTCACGAAGGGTAAACAACCCCAGGCGTTGCGCACTGACGCGAATCAATTCGCTACTACCACGAGGTGATAAATATGAGTATTCTTACCTGGACCTGGATCCTGACCGGCATCAGCTTCGCGCTGTACATCTACATCGCCATCGCGGCTCGAGCCAAGACGACCGGCGACTTCTACGCAGCGGAGCAGTCGGTTCCGCCCATCATGAACGGCATGGCAACCGGCGCGGACTGGATGTCGGCGGCCTCCTTCATCTCCATGGCCGGCCTGATCTCCTTCCTGGGCCGCGACGGCTCCTTTTACCTGATGGGTTGGACCGGGGGATACGTCCTTCTGGCCATGCTCTTCGGCCCCTACCTGCGCAAGTACGGCAAGTTCACCATCCCGCAGTTCATGGGTGACCGCTATTACTCGGACGGCATCCGCGTCCTTTCGCTAATGTGCGCCATCTTCGTCTCCTTCACCTACGTGGCGGGTCAGATGCGCGGCGTCGGCGTGGTTTTCTCCAGGTTCATGGACGTCAGCATCAACACCGGCGTTATCGTCGGCATGGCGCTGGTATTCTTCTACGCCACCCTGGGCGGCATGAAGGGGATCACCTACACCCAGGTGGCCCAGTACTGCGTGCTTATCTGCGCCTACCTGATCCCGGCCATATTCATCTCCATGCAGTTCACCGGCAACCCGTTTCCGCAGCTCGGCATGGGTTCCACCATCACGGCCGAAGGCGCGGCGCTCCTGAACGACCCCTCCGCGCAGGGCAAATACATGCTCGACGTGCTGAACGGCATCCAGAAGGACCTCGGCTTCTCCGCCTACACCGAAGGTCAGCGCCCCAGGATCGACGTATTCTTCATCACCATGTCGCTCATGATCGGCACCGCCGGACTTCCGCACATCCTGATCCGCTTCTTCACCGTACCCAAGATGCGCGACGCACGTTCCTCCGCAGGTTACGCGCTGCTCTTCATCGCACTGCTCTACACCACCGCTCCGGCGATCTCCGTTTTCGCCCGCACCAACTTCATCAAATCGATCCACAACGTGGAATACACCGCAGCGCCGTCCTGGTTCAAGAACTGGGAGAAGACCGGCCTCGTGGGTTGGAAAGACAAGAACGGCGACGGCGTCATGCAGATCGCCAAGGGCAAATGGGACGATCCGAAGACCGCCAACGAGGTCAAGATCGACCAGGACATCATGGTTCTGGCCAACCCCGAAATCGCCAAACTCCCCAACTGGGTGGTTGGTCTCATCGGCGCAGGCGGTCTGGCTGCAGCACTCTCCACCGCGGCAGGCCTCTTGCTGGTTATCTCCGCGGCCGTCTCGCACGACCTCATGAAAGCCATCGTTAAGCCGAACATGTCCGACAAGGAAGAACTCTGGTGGGCTCGCGGCGGCGCTGGCGTAGCCGTCTGCATCGCCGGTCTCTTCGGCATCTACCCTCCGGGATTCGTGGCCCAGGTGGTCGCCTTCGCCTTCGGCCTCGCGGCCGCCTCCTTCTTCCCCTGCATCCTAATGGGGATATTCAGCAAGAAGACCAACAAGGAAGGAGCCATGGTCGGCATGGCGGTAGGCATCATCTTTGTCGCCAGCTACATCAGCTACTTCAAATTTGTGGCCCCTGAGCTGAACAACAAGGATCACTGGTGGTTCGGCATCTCCCCGGAAGGGATCGGCACCGTCGGCGCAGCCCTGAACTTCATCTGCATGTATGTAGTCAGCAAGTTCACCCCGGAGCCTCCGCAGGAGATCCAGGACCTGGTAGGGAGCCTGCGTTACCCGGGCAAGCTGACCCCTCCCCCCTCAGTACATTAACAGTTTCAAGAGTCGGATGTAGATTTGCGGCGGCTGCCTTTCGGGGCAGCCGCCATCCTTGAAAAACAAACGTCGTACCTTGCGGGAGAGTTAAAGCTATGAATGTCATCATAGAGCGCATACCGAGCAAAACCCTCAAACGTTTCAACTATTTCCTCCTGGACAGCGCGAAGAAGATACGCTTTCGGCCCGTAGCCGCCGCTTTGCTGGGGGGGTTCGCTGGGGTGAGTTTCAATTCCACCATCCTCCCTTCGGTGGTCTCCAGTCTCGGGCCGATCGACGAGTTCTCGGCGCGCTGGGAGCTGGGAGGGTACGCGGTTTACAGCTTCATGGTCTGGTCGGTCGGCGCCTGGGCGGCACGCAAAACCGGCAACACCATGGCCGGGGCGACCGTTCTCGGCATGGTGGGCTTGATAAGCGGCGTGCTGCTGACGGCAACGGCCTTCGGCACCGAAACCTCGTTGCTCCTGGCGGGCGCGGCCGGCGGCCTGGTCTACGGCGGCGTCGGCGGGATGCTGATCGCCAATTCACTGCGGGAGCCGTGCGTACCGGCCTAAAGGTAAAAAATATAACACTTTTTTGCAAAAAAAACTCTTTACCTTCATTAGAAGCTGAGCTATTAATGTGACCGCCGAATAGCTAAAGCGGCGCCACCTCGAGTTCAAATTTCCATTGAAGGCAGGAGAATCAAAATGCTTACCATGCTGGTCATCATCTTCGTCGTCGCGTACGCCGCCATCGCCCTGGAACATCCGATCAAGATCAACAAGTCATCCTCCGCGCTTCTGGGGGCGGGCCTGCTCTGGACCGTGTACGCGCTGTTCAGCTCGGACCATCTACTGGTCGGGCATCAACTGAACGAGTCGCTCGCCTCCACGGCGCAGATCGTCTTCTTCCTGATAGGCGCCATGACCATAGTCGAGGTGGTCGACGCGCATAACGGCTTCGAGGTGATCACCTCCCGGATCAACACCACGAAACTGTCTTCACTCATGTGGCTGGTCGGGTTCGTCACCTTTTTCCTCAGTTCGGTGCTGGACAACCTGACCACCACCATCGTGATGATCTCGTTGATGAAGAAGCTCCTGGACCGGCAGGAGGACCGGTTGTTCTTCGCCGGGATGATCGTCATCGCCGCCAACGCAGGCGGCGCCTGGTCCCCGATCGGCGACGTCACCACCACCATGCTCTGGATCGGGGGACAGATCACCGCCCTCTCTATCATGAAGAGCGTATTTTTCCCGTCCATCGTCAACCTGCTGGTGCCGCTCGCCGTGGTCAGCTTCATGCTCAAGGGACGCTTAGTGGTGGCGCCGGCGCAGGCTTCCGACAACGGACTGCCCCAGACCACCTCTTTCGAACGCAACCTGATGTTTTTCATGGGTATCGGCATTCTGGTATGCGTCCCGATCTTCAAGACGGTGACCCATCTCCCCCCCTTCATGGGCATACTTTTCGGGCTTGGGATCCTCTGGCTGGTAGGCGATCTGGTTCACCGCAACAAAGAGGACGACGACAAGATCCACCTGACCCTGGCGCACGCCCTGATGAAGATCGACATGAGTTCCATCGTCTTCTTCATCGGCATTCTGCTGGCTGTGGCGACCCTGGAGCATACTCATATCCTCGGCGGGCTCGCCGGTTGGCTGAACCAGACCGTCGGTCGCCTGGACCTGATCGTCATCCTGATCGGCATGGTGAGCGCCATCGTCGACAACGTGCCGCTTGTGGCCGCGTCCATGGGGATGTACAGCATGGCCCAGTATCCGGCTGACAGCTTTCTCTGGTCCTTCATGGCCTACTGCGCCGGCACCGGCGGCTCGATCCTGATCATCGGTTCCGCAGCCGGGGTGGCCGCCATGGGATTGGAGAAGATCCAATTCTTCTGGTACGTGAAGCGGATCAGCGGTCTCGCCCTGATCGGATATTTCGGCGGCATCGCCGCCTACCTGGTTCAAGTCAAACTGTTCCCCTAGCAGAAGAGCGAAGCGATATCCGGCAACCTGGAGCCCGGCAATAGAAAGGGCCCGTCAGTTCTCACTGACGGGCCCCTTTTTTATTACCGGTTGACTCGACTCAGCCCAGGCCGCACGTTGAACGCCGGCGGAGGACGATCGATTCCGGCATCTTCATATTTTCACTCATCAGGTTGCCGGCTACCAGGACCTGAAGTGCCCCGAATCGATATGGAGGAACCCCCCCTTGGGGTAGTAGCCGACGCCACCCGCCGCGAGGGCCAGGGCGGTGCGCCTGACCTGATCCAGCCGGATGCGGGGGATGGCTATGTCGATCGCCCTTCCCTTCATGTGCAGGCTGGTTTTCGCCACCCCCTTCGACCTGCTCCTGAGCTTCCGGTTGTACTCGGGCGACCGATAGCCGGAGATGATGTGGATCTCGTTGTCTCCCCCAAGCGTAGTGTCCAGCCGGTTCAGGTATTCGACCACCCTCAGATCCATTTTGGTGGTCTCATTGGTGTAATGGCAGCGGAAAAGCCAGTTGAGTTTCTCCAGCGCGTCATCGCAGTACTCTCCGAAGCTGTCGCGATAGGTGACGCTCAACCGTTCACTGGTATTGACGCTATAAAGGGAGAGCCTTCCCTCAGGCAGCCCTCCCCCTTCAACAAAATTGGCGAAAGCGGATTTGGCGCCGACCAGCGTAGCGGCAAAAAACGCGGAGGATTTCAGAAACACCCTGCGGCACAACATTGTTTTTTCCAAATAAACACCTCCTAAATCAGATACTTACCTGCGACCCCACCCCACCTTGCTACCACAGACCGGTAGCCGGTGTCAACCCCTGAGCATCCGGCGCCGCTCCGGTTGCGCCTTCGCGCAGCCTAATTCATGTTGAACTTCGGCCCCTGCGGTCGTTAAAGATCGAAAACCTTGGCGCATAGGTATAATCTGAAAGAATGAAAACGCCAATTCTACTTGCAAAAACTATCCTGCTGGTTGCCCTGCTGGTCTCACACGCCTCCGCCCTCAGCGTACCGGAGAGGTTGGTCTACGACGTGAACTGGTCCGGCATCAAGGCCGGATCGGCCGTGCAGGAGGTGACCGCACAGGGGGACGAGCTTCATATCGTCAACACCATGCGCTCGTCCGGTTTGATGGCCTCCTTCTTCCAAGTCGACGACAAAACAGAATCGGTGATTTCCAGCGAAGAAACCGGGCGCGGGAGACCTAAGTTCTTCAGAGAGAATATCAACCAGGGGAAGCACAAAGCCCTAAGGGAGGCCGTCTTCAACTTCACCGCTCTCAAGGCCGACGGTAGGGACTTGCTGAAAAAAACGAATAAATCGACCCCCATAAGCGCCAGAACCTATGACAGTCTCTCCAGCATCTATTCCATACGATCCCGCGAGCTCGAGCCGGGGCAGTCCATTTTCTTCGACGTCTACAGTTTCAAACGTATCTTGAACGCCGAGGTGCGGGTGGTGAAGCGAGAGGAGATTAGTACGGAGCTTGGCAAGTTCAAGACCCTCATGGTGACGTCTCAACTCAAGTTCAACGGGGTTCCCGTCCGGGTCGGCGACACCACATTCTGGTTCACCGACGACAGCCGCCGGATTCCGGTCAAGATAACGACGAAGCTGAAAGTGGGAGATGTCACGCTGACGCTGGTGGGAGGCAGTTACCGCCCCTGAGAACGGGAATTTACTTCGAGCAATCAAGCCAAGGGGGGACCGGGCAGCCCAGCGCGTCGGCTATCGCCCGGAAAAGTTCCAATTCCTCTACTTTTACCATGCGGTCGTGAACGATGCACTCGAGGCAGGCTGCGAGGAGCCGGCGCTTGATCTGGGGACTGCTCCCCTCCAGGGCCGCGAAAGCTCGCTCCAGCGACCTCCTGCCACACTCGGCGCTAGGCAGGAACAGGAAATCCGCCTTCGGCTCTTGCAACACCAGCACGCCTCGCGCGAATGCGCTCCTCGCTGCATGCTCTTCCCGGTGCCCCAGCCGCGCCAAAGTGGTAAGGACGCAGGAACACTCCTTCCGGACGCCCCGAACCCCGTAGATCTGCACCGGCTTGGAAGGACGGGGATCGAAGCGGGATTCCAGATGGCGCAGAAGGAGGTATCGCAGGGTGAACTCGAAGAGGCTCTCGCGCCCGTCGGCGGCTGAGAGCGCCCCGGTGGTCTCCTTGAGCCGCCCGAACTGGTCGCGGCTCAGGCAGCGAAGCGCGGGAAGAGAGAGGTCTAGCAGCGGCAGGCGTACCTGGGGATCGAGCCGGTCAAGGGCCGGGATGAGCGAAAGCAGTTCCCCGGCTACCGCCCGACTGTCATGCGTCTCCACCAGATGTTCCTGCCGGTTCCTGACCTCCGGGTCCGTATCGAGCAACAGCCCATACACCAGGGCGCAAGCGCCGAAGGGATCGCGGCTGGCAGCCACCAAAGACCCAGGGAGTCCGGCGAGAAGCCGTCGTGCGAGTTCGAGGTGCTCCTGCATCGGCTCCCCTACCTGCTCCAAAAGCCGCGTTACGGCTAATACCGAGAGGCCGGCAGCTGGCTCGGGGTTCGCTTTGGGTCGCCTCATGACATAGGGAACCGCTTCGGGGACGGGCAACGGCTGAACTTTCGGATATGTACCGTCGAAGCGGGGTTCCAGGCGACGGATCCGCTCCTCCAGGGGAGGATGGGAATCGAGCGCGCGAAGCCAGGCCCGCTCCAGTCCGCTGCCGAAGAGCATGTGGCTCAATTCCGCACCCCGCGGATGGTCGAGTAACGAGCCCGTAGCCAGCCCGCCGATCTTCTTCAGCGCCCCTGACAGCCCGCAAGGATTGCGGGTGAACTGGACCGCCGAAGCATCCGCGAGATATTCCCGCTGGCGCGATACGGCGCTCTTGATCATTTCTCCAAAAAAGTAGCCAATGTAGCCGATGCAGTAGAGAACCGAGGCGACTACGAGAAGCGCACCGGCGCCACGGCCGGTGCTCCGGCGCAACCCGCGAAAGATGACCTCCCCGCCCTGGCTCACCACCAGTATGCCGTTCAACCAGCCTATCAGGCGCAGGTTGAGCAGCATGTCCCCGTTCAGTATATGGCTGAACTCGTGAGCCACCACCCCTTGCAGCTCGTCACGACTGAGAAGCTCCAAAGCGCCGCGCGTCACGCAGATCGCGGCATCGTTCAGGTCGTGGCCGGCGGCAAAAGCATTTATGCCGCGCTCCCGATCCAGCAGGTAAAGATCCGGCACGGGCACCCCTGACGCGATGGCCATTTCCTCAACCACGTTGCGCAACTGCAGTTCCTTCGAGTCCGAGGTCTGAGGAGAAAAGATCCTTCCCCCCAGCGCAGCGGCGATTCCCGCACCCCCGTCACGCAGCTCATGCATCTTGAAGAACGATGCCGCCGAAACGAAGAACAGCGTGCCTGCGGTGGTCCAGAAAAACAGCTCCGGCTGCCATAACCCCGGCGCGGCTGCGACATCCATGAAGAGCCAAAGGCGTATCGTCGCCGCAGCCAGATAGACGGCGAGCGCAACCCCGCATACGGCAAGCCCGAACAGCACCAACAGGCGCCCACTTTGACGACGGGCGTCCTCTTGCCTGGAGAAAAAGTCCCTCACGGCGCCGGTCGCTTAGGAAAAGGAGACGCGCGGCGCTTGCTGCTCGGCCGTTACGCTCGCCAGCAGGCGCGCCTGGGTGAAACCGAAGGAACTCGCGACGATGGAGGCCGGAAAGAGTTCGCTGGAGGTATTGTAGGCGGTCACCGCATCGTTGAAGGACTGGCGGGCGAAGGCGATACGGTTTTCAGTGGAGGTGAGCTCCTCGCTCAGTTGCATCATCGTCTGGTTCGCCTTGAGCTCGGGATAGGCCTCCGCCAGGGCGAAAAAGCGCCCCAGAGCGCCGCTCAAGGCCATTTCCGCCCCTGCCAGCCCCTCCATCGCCCCGGCGTTTCCCGGAGTGGCTGCGGCGCGCTTCTCGGATGCCGCCGCCTGGTTGCGGGCGGCGATCACCGCCTCCAGGGCCTCGCGCTCGTGCTTCATGTACGCCTTCGCCGTCTCCACGAGGTTTGGTATCAGGTCGTAACGGCGCTTCAACTGCACGTCGATCTGGGAAAAGGCGTTTTTGAACTGGTTGCGCAGCGTCACCAGGGTGTTGTAGATGCTGACGGCGTAAAGGACGATGACTGCCAAGATGCCGAGCAGTACGAGCATGACGGTTGCGAGTGGTCCCATGGTTTTTTCCTCCCGGGGAAACGGCTGTCGGCCAGACAGCCGAAGGCTTGGTTGGCGGGCGGCGCCGCCTCAGTAGAAGTAAAAATAACACAAGCATCATTCCACTATCGATAATCTTGCCGAGTAAGATTCTGATCAGTCTCCTACTTCTGCTCATCCTGACATGCGATTTCAGTACAATACTTCTCCCACATAGCTTGATAAATCTCCTCGACTTGTTCCATAAAACTGTTGCCATCACAGAGAAAGTGCTCTACACGAAGTCTGAGTGAGTTTCTTGTTTCTGCCAGCAGCGCAATATCGGCTGCACGACCAGCGGCTATTGCAATATAATCTTCTTTATTCGATGCAACGTAGCTCGACAATCCCAGCAATTGCAAAAAAGAAGCCGTTTGTCGACTTACCGGGCTGTCCAGCGGCAATGTGACTACGGGAACTCCCATTAAAAGTGTTTCCAGACTCGTCATGCCGCCAGAAAAAGGGAATGGATCAAGTGCAATAACTCAATATCACCGTACTCTTTCAGCATGTCGGCATGATTGGAACCGGCACGAAATTCCAATCGGTCTTTTTGAACTCCGTGGGCACTGAACAATGCCGCATACTCTTTGCAGACTGTTTCTTCTCTAAGTGAATGCCACTTAAGGATTAACCGCGAATTCGGTACTGCGTCCAGCAACCGCGCCCAAGCGAGTACGACCTCCTTGTTCAACTTAGCAAGGTTGTTGAAAGAACCAAAAGTTATTGAACCAGTTTTCAAAAAAGGCAGTTCCGTTACTTCAGGTGCATAAACAGGAGGAGAGTAGCAAAAGCGTGATCCTGTCAGTCGAATGACCTCTTCGGTAAACCATCGCTCCTCTCCGGCAGCTACAGTTATTGTTATATGATAATCGATCTGGGGTATTCCGGTGGTATTGTAATAACCAATCCAGGAGACCTGCACCGGGGCCGGGCGGCGGGCAAAAACTTTCAGGCGATTTCCTGCCGTGTGTCCCGCGAGATCCACAAGTATATCGATTCGATCGTCGATTATTGCAGCAACCAGGGCGTCATCGTCAAACCGGGAGACATCCCGCCATTCCGCCAACCTCCTCAATTCGTTAGTGATGGAATCAACATAAGGATTGGTCGAATAACAGATAACCCGAAAAGACTGCCTGGTATGATTTTGCACGACCTTTTGAAACAGGAAGCCTACCGGATGATACCTGAAATCATTTGAAACATACCCCACCGTGAGTTTTTTCCCCGGGATTGGAAGCGTTTCGAAAAGGGCGGGTGCAACGTCACGGCATTGCTGGAGAAACCATTCCCGACTAGCTGCGAATAATTCATCGCGGCTTATCAACAACGAATAATTCATTGACATAAGCATGTTGGAGTGGACCAGATTGAGTTCCGGTTTTAGTTCAAGTGCCCGTTGGTAATATTTGATTGCGTCATCAATTCGGCCACTATGATTACACAAATTACCAATATTATTAAGCGCTTCGGCGTAGCCCGGAATAATTGAAAGCGCCGTTTCGTAGGATCTGTGAGCGTCACTAAAGGCAAGAGTAGCCGCACTGATGTTACCAAGGAGATTGTGCACCTCTGCTGTTTCTCGTCCGCTGGAAAGCATCTCAAGCAGAATTGTCTTGGCAGCACCTAGCTTACCTTCGTTAATAAGATTTCGAACATCATTAATACCATCCCCCTCAGGAGTCATGAACACCTCGTTTTTTTCAAGACCAGGACTGTCGCTCGCCGGCGGCTTCTTCATCTTTAAAAAGACGACAAGGGCAACGGCAACAGCGAGGACGATAAATATGAACAAGACATTCATAACGGGGCTCCAAGCTCGCATTGGACCTATAATCATTCGAGCTGACTCAGGCAGCGGAGATTTAAGGTTACGGACGAGAATATGGTGATACGGGGCTGCAAGGATACGCCCCACAAATACCACATCGAACATTTCCATAGAACTTTTTTTTTACCGATAGCCCCGGAAAACTGCTGACACCACTCACGCAACTGCGCTTCATGGATCCCTGTTGCGGCGCAAAAAGGCGCCGAGCTTGCGTGCCATTTTGTTGACAGTTTGGACCTGCCCCCTCAGGCCTGCAACTCCGGGGGGAGACTTAAATTTCGACCTCAGTATACTCACCGTACTCGGCAAGGGGAAAAAGGACCGCACCGTGCCGCTGGCGCAAACAATAATCCCCGCGTTGAAGGCCCAAATCGAAGACGTGGGGAAGCTTCATGATCAATTGATGGGTACGACGGGGTTTTCCTGGAGGGTTCGCATGTTACGGAAAAGCAAGGTTTTTTAAAAAAACAATGAATTTCAAGGAAAAGCGATGAATTCCAACACAAATTCAACTAATTTCTACAAAAAATCGTTGAATTTCATTCCGAATTCGACGATTTTCCTCAAAATTCAATGAATTCGGTATCAAATTCATCGAATTTTTCTAAAAGTCGACGAATTTGATTCCCTCAGACATTCCTTTGCGGCCTGGGCCTTGACCCTCTGCATCGACATGAACAAGCTTGTACGGCTCATGGGGCATGGTTCCAAGAAAATGGTCTATGAGGTCTATGGGGATTACATCGAGGGGCTGGAACAGGATGCCTGGAAGATTCTAGAGTACTTCGGAAGGGACTTCATCGAAACCAAGGGGCAAAGACCGCCTCACCACCTGGGATACCCCAGTGGGTGGTTCCTGCTTCCTTTCTCCGTCTTGACCATCCTTCAGGGGGTGAAACGGAAAACCCCTACCCTCATTACAGCTCTCTTAGTGAAAGCTTTGGTGAAAGTAGGGGTAATATTCCCAGAATCGTAAATGATTCTATTTAGTTGTATGGAGCGGGAAACGGGATTCGAACCTGCGACTTCGACCTTGGTAAGGTACAAACTGCACATTGACAGATATGGATTATAAAATACAACACCTGCATATAAACTGAATAAAAACAGAAACATAAGAACCATTCCTTCCCGCGCGGCAGCTACATAAATTGTCATTTTAGTCATTCAAACTCCACAGTCCATGGTCACAGAAAGTAGATCCATGGACCTACAAAATTTGGCAGCTTTTGACATCAATCTTCCTTAGTCACAACTTATAATCTATCTCAGAATTCGTTGATCACGGTAAATAACAAACAATCTGCTATAGCATCATTCGCTACGACCTCAAATCTACAAATAATCCATTGCGGTATTATTCATAAAAATCCTCATTGGGACAAAACTATTGCCGTCCGACCAGCCCAAAGTGAGCATTCTGAATCCCCGATGATATCTCTTGGTGTTGTGGTCAGACCCGAGCCAAAAGCTCCACGCACTTGCTGCGGTCGCGGAGATACAAGGTGTCGTCGGCAATCAGTACCTTTGTGGTGGAATCGTCCGTCAGCGGCAAACTGGGCGTTTCGCGTTTCTTGCAAATGCCGGAATAAAGTTCGAGGTCCGCTCCCAAGAGATTTACGATTCGTCCGCAGAATCTGTGGGTAAAAATCAGGTATGCCTGAAGAAACCTGAGCTGTGAGAAACAGCGTACACAACTCCAAAATGCGGCTTTTCTGGAGCTTGGTTCAAGTTCTGGTTGAAACTTAGTTCGATGAAAGGGTGAAGTAGAAGGTCGCTCCTTTGTCCAACTCGCTTTCTGCCCACACCTTACCGCCATGTTTCTGGATGATCCGCTCCACCGTTGCGAGACCGATTCCGAAGCCTTTACTTTTTTCGGCGCCGGGGAGGCGCTTGAAGGGGGTAAATAGCTTGTCCGCGTCTGACTTGTCAAAACCTCCTCCGTTGTCCCGGACGAAATACGTCGGCACCCCGTCGATCTCCCTGACACCGAATTCAATGACCACCTGCTCCCGCATGACGGTGTACTTCCAGGCGTTGCCGAGGAGGTTATCCAAGACTGCCCGCATCAAAACCGCGTCACCATTAGCCACCATCCCGGCGGCGATTCTAATCTCAACCTGACGCTCGGGCTCGGTCAGTTGAAGCGACCGGACCACATCGTGAGCCAGCATGCTTAGGTCGACGGTCTCCCGGCGCGGTTCGACGCGGCCCATTTGCGAAAAATTAAGCAGGGCGCCAATGAGGCGATCCATTCTCAAAGTTGCCTTGTAAGCATCCTGAACATAACCCAGGCATTCCTCTTTGAGATGGTCACCGCACAGTAGCTTGATTGACTGGCAGCACATGCTCAAAAGGTTCAAAGGTTGGCGCAGATCATGGGCAACCGTATGATTGAATGCCTCCAGCTCCTTGTTGGCGGCTTCAAGCTCTAAGGCACGGGCGCCCAAGTCGGCGTTGAGCATTTCGATCTCCGTCTCCGCCCGCTTGCGGTCGGTGATGTCGCGTATGGCGGTAATGCGCAGATGTCGGCCCTGTTGATCAATAGTCTTGCCGTGGGCCTCTACGATTCGGCGAGAACCGTCTTTGCACAGAATCTCGCACTCGATGTCGCTTTCGTAGCCAGGAAGGATGTTGGCCAGCACCCGGTCCCGCTCGTCGGGCGGAAGCACGTCTGCAACTTCCGAATCGATCAGTTCGCTCTGCTCATAGCCAAGAATCTGCGCCAATCGCTCGTTTACGTCCAGGAACTGGCCGTGTTCGGTGATGGCGATCCCTTCGAAGGTCGCTGCGGCCAGCGTCCTGAACCTCTGTTCACTCTCACGTAACGCAGCCTCCATCCGCTTGCGCTCGGCAATTTCTGCATGCAATTCCCTGTTTGCCCTTGAAAGTTCGGCCGTCCGTTCCATGACCAGTTCTTCGAGATGCTCCTGGTGCTTGCTCAGTTTCACATTGGCTTTCTGGAAATTTTTCCTGGCAAGTCCCATTTCACCGATCAATTGAGCCAGGCGGGTAAAGAACTCCATCATCGATCTTACTTTCTCCCTTGAAAAAATCGGGACATTTTTTAGCGCTTCCAGATAGGAGTCTTTGTCAAAACCGATTTCTTCCGCCTGGCGGATAAAGTGTTCCTTATCCGGCGGCTCAAAGAAAAACTGGCCCGTAAAGAAGTTGGCAACGTGCTCGCCTCCTATGTTGATGGGCACAGCGACATCGATCAGACCGTTCTTGCACTTGTAAACATTGTAACGCTCTCCTTTCCCCAACAAGTTGGCAAGGACAGTATCACTCTCCCGGCAAAGATTCGCCGTTGCGGGGTCGGCCCGGTGGAAACGGGTGCAGAGATCCTGCCAACCGGTGGCTGTAAGGATATTCCCTTCAAGATCGAGTATGGCGGTCACCGACCCGGTAAAAGAAGTGATGCTTTCGCAGAGTTCACGTAATTCGTTGATGTCTACTAGTTCGGAAAATTTCATAGCCCTCTCCTGTGCAACGACTTTCTTATTTTTCCCTCTGATTCCACATCGCTAGGGGAATTTTCCTGGTCGTTGTTGGACGCGGGCATGGAGTTCTCCATTGGTCGGTTAGTGGTTGTGCAATTACTTTGCACTTGCTCTCGATTTGCACTCTGGACTTTATTTGAATTCACCCAGGATTGGGGGCATCTTTTATATTATCAGGAAGAGTGGGGGGGGCAAGTCGAGGCTTTAGCATCCGTCTAGGAGAAGACATTCGTGAATAGGGTGCGCACATTCGGTCGTCTCCCTGTGGATGGATTACAGCGCTTTAGCTGTCGGCATGTAAAAAGCAGACTTTTTTGCACTACTGAATACGCGCCATAACCTATGCATGGATCAATACTGAGGTGCACATGGCGGGTGACATCACCACGAAGACTCAATACAGGTGTCCAAAAACCCCTCTAAAATGCATCTCCTAAAGCCCCGTAAAATGTGGCTTTCTCATTCCCATTTAGGTGTCCCAAAAAGAACTCTTTTTGATACATCCAGTTTATATGATTCGAAATGCACATCGTGTCATGAGGGAGCGGGGACCCGCCGGCTTTTTTACATGAACGTTCGGTAACGATGACTGTGTCACCAGACCGGAGGTATTACCAGTTCCGGATTCCTGATCAAGACGGCGAGCTCGTTGCGCTCACCGCCTCGTCAGGCCAGAAAACCGGGACTAAACGGCCCCCTCCGAGGCGACAACTGTCCTGGATACAGGGGGTACCTCACAAATGCCAGCTTAAACTCGATGGTTTATTGTTTGACAATAGGGTCGACTCAAGCTGAACGCCTGTATTGACAGGGGTAGGGAATGAAAGGGGAAAGTGGGAATCTGTACGCTGGATGAGGCAGAGGCGCACCAGCATCAGACTGGTGTCGACCAGGACCAGACGGAGGAGGACATAGAAGAGGGGAATCAGGACGCAAAAAACTCCCCAGGGATATAGCGATCTGGAGGTGGGGTGAGGGGGGCGGGAATTCCGGCCTCGGTCAAACGGTCAGATGTGGCAGGTATTCCTCAACCAGAGCCTCAACGAGTTCAGCCTGCAAGAGGTCCCTCTCCCTCTTTAGTGGGTCCCGATCAGCTGCCCCACTCATCCACCTTTTAAATGTGGCAAAGGCCAGCGGGGATATCGTGTTTATCCGGGCCATTGCGCCGTTGGTGGCCACGATCATAGAGGAAAAACGGGGACCGGCAAGGAGAAGGCCAGCCTTTTTCGCCTGGACCGCGTAGAACTCATCCTCGGCGTCGGTCATTTTGAGCGGGTGAGGGTCACCCTCGATCGCCTCGCGGCGGATGATGTCGACCTCGAAACCCTGGCTATTAACCGCGGTGTACTTCTGATCCTTGCGGATCTCGAACGTTTTGTCCACTTTTCGTATCAATTCGAGCATCGAGGTTCCCAGCGTCTCCATTTTAGTCAAAAATACTAACCGCTTACGGGTATCCCACAGCAAATCAACGTCCTGCGTGGCAAGGGCTGCCTCTCGGAAGCGGACGCCGGCGGTCGCCTCGTAAGCGTACAAGGCGTGAGTGCCTACCACCGTAAAATGCTCGGCCAGTCCCGCCTTGTAGAGACGGTTCAGGATCTCAACCAGTATGACCGGTGCTCGGCCCACCAGAATCGCCCTGTTCATCCTCCTATGGCGTTCCAGGGTAGCGACCAGGTCGGACAGCCTCTTTTCCGCCTGCTCTTTTCTCGCCTTAAACCCCTCATATATCGCCGTGGTCTCGTCGGAACGCCGCCCCAGGCTCTTTTGGGCATTGGTCGGAGATGTCCGGATGAGGTATTCGCCGCCGTCCTGGTGCTTCCACAGCATCCCGCCTTTGACCTCAGCAGCGGCCTTACGTGCGGACTCCCAGGCAGTGAAGGCGCTGTTGGCGTCGATAAACTGCCGGCGTGCGTCCTCAGAAATTTCAGTCCAGTATAGTTTCAGTATGTTTTCCATATTTTCGATTTTATACGGAAGATGCCGTAAAATCAAGTGGTTAATATATGGGATAAAGGTGGTGAGGTTGATGTGAACCGACGGCGGGGATTCTACCAGCTGTTTTGCCTACGGCACTCATCGGCATATTTGGGGTATTTCGCCGCAGTTGCAGTAAAGATTTTTTCGCGGATTGCATCTATAGCTATATCAATTAGACCTGATGTAAAGCTATGGAGGGTACCTGCGGGTACCCTCATAGCTTTACATGCTATAAATTCCGCTTGACACCCTATGGTTATCATCTGATAACCTATCCGTCATACTACGAATTTCCATCGTCTAAACATCGCCATGCGACTGAATATCTCCAGGGTGTCGTTGCGTCATTGATCCAGTTACGACATGTTCTGTCATGGCAGTGTGGTTATATGCAGAAAACAGGGAGGTGCACGGATGATTTACCTGACCAATGACGCGATGGACCAGGCGGTATATTTCGATCTGTTCGATAAAAATGTAAACCGGTGTGGAACTTTGACCCAGCATCGGCGCACAACGTTGACCCATCTCATGGTGTCAGGATCGTAAAATTAGTGAGTTAGAGATTGAGGTGGGTCAGGGTTCGACGTCGATAGAGGGTCAATCTTCGAAGCCGATTCACATGCCCGCCCTGGTTTGTGCCAACGCGCACCCTCTCATGAGGAAAAATCCGTTTCGTAAAATTTCCAATGAAAGCACCTTTTCCCCACTTCTTTCAGTCGCATCCACTTCTACACAGTCGCATCCTCTTGTACCGAGTCGCATCCACTTCTACCATCTGCCAGCTGCATCATCACCCACAACCACCACATCTTCCACTGTTGACCTACGAGAAAGTTACGAGACCTACATTCTGAGTTTCAACAGCCAGGGTGCGTTTTTGCAAAAGGAGTCCGACTAAGGGTTGAAGTCAGTTTCAGTCATCCATTCCCATTGGGTAAAAAATCGTTGGGCACAATTTGGTCACAGGATGGTCACAGACTTGATCTATTTGGTTTGGAATTAATTTGTGCGCAGCAGGACGGAGAACAAGAAAAGGCAGGGAGGAGTCATAACTATAGGAACTACAATAAGAAAAAGCCAGGTCCGCGACCTGGCTAATATTTTTTAATTGGAGCGGGAAACGGGATTCGAACCCGCGACTTCGACCTTGGCAAGGTCGCACTCTACCACTGAGTTATTCCCGCTCAACGAGTCCTGTCTTATAGCAAATGTGGTTTCTCCAGTCAAGCAAAAGTGTGCATCTCGACCACTTAAAATTCGCCTGACTGGAAAAGACCCGAAACTTCAGGGGTCTTTTCTTTTTGATTCCATGACGGTTCCGGCATCTGGAACAGTGCCGCTACTTGCCGGTGAGAACTTTTCTGATGGAGTCGTAGACTTCTCTGGCGGCGAATGGCTTCATCAGGATCGCTTTAGATCCTGCGTCCAGCGCGGCTTGGATATCGCTGTCGAAATCGGACGCGCTGGCTATCAGCACTTTGGCGTTCTTGTCCAGCGCAACCATCTCCCTGGTCGCATCTATACCGTTTTTCTCCGGCATGTATATATCCATGATGACGACGTGGGGACGGTGGGTGCGGAACTTCTCGACGGCTTCACTGCCGTCTGCCGCCTCTCCTATTACGGTGAAACCGATCTTCTCCAGAATGTCGCGCAACACCTGACGGAAAAACACCTCGTCATCCACTATCAATACCCTTACATCTTTTAAAGCCATGCTTACCTCCAGCTTAGACATGCCACCACTATCCATTTAACACATTTTTATACTTTTACGAGCTAAATGTCAAAAATGATGTGTTCATTTCACGACATCACTGTCTGCTAGTTGATACACAGCTGCCAAAGCATGCGTGGTGTAATAGTGACAGATGCGCTTAAATCCATAGGGAGATAGTAGGCGGTCCAACTCTTCATGGGTGTAGCTCCTGGCTTTATCATCACAATCCCAATAATGATGAAAGGCCGTGCCGCACGCGAGTTCTTCGAGTCGGCAGTTGACTTCCATCAGGAGGTACCCTCCCCGACCAAGATTGGCTACCACGTTGTCGAGGTAGCGCCTCCTTTGCTCCTTGGTGACGATGATGTTGAATACATAGGTTGACAGCACAAGGTCTACCCCGAGCCGGTTCCGCGTCAGTTCCCCGATTTCCAAAAGACCTGCCAAGGTTCCGACATCGGGGTGGGCCTGAAGTACTTTCACCTGTTCCGGCACATCTGCAGCATATACCTCGAACCCCTGTTCTACGAGGTAGAGCGCGTTTCGCAGGGTGCCGGCGCCATAATCCAGTACCGTGCGGACATGCCTCATACTGAAGAATCGAGAGTACCGAATCACGCTTATCGCAGGTTTGCTCATCTCTCCTCCTGGTCTGCTCCTTAATGCAGAAACCGGCATTTCTCCCCCTATCCGCCTGATCCGTCCAATGGAGCCGGGGGTTTTCTTGCATCCGGAAATTGTATAGCAAACCCGGCAAAGATTAACAGGGGCCAAGCATTCCTTTCTAAAAAAACCGTGCCTGCGCCGGTCGCCCCGGCAATGGATAAATCGGAGGGGGCGACCGATGATTCGCCCCTACAGGTGTGGAACAGCGGGAAAACGGGTGCGCGCGCGGTTTCCTTGCCGATTTCGATTGACACATGAAGGGACTATCAATATTATCTCCGTCATGTAAAGGGGAGTAGCTATCGGCCGGAGAAATGGCCGACCCTCGGTCCGTCAAGACGGTGGCGACACCCGGGCCAGGGATACATTTTCAAGATTTCCTAAAAGCAAGACCTTTACCCGAGGCGGTTATTCGCCAAGGGTAAAGGTCTTTTTTTATACGCGACTTCCTGACGCACAGTTGCGGCGGGTCAAGGTGCCGGTTAAGGTGCCGTATGCATTTCTTATAAAGGAGAGAAAAATGCCAGGCGATCAGATCAAATATGATAAAGTGTCCAAGAAAAAATCGGCGAAGAAAAAAGAAAGCACCGCAATGAAGAACATCGTCTCCTTGCGGGTAAGTGATCAGGAGAAACGCCTCCTGGAGAGACTCACCCGCTCCACGTCCCAAAACCTGTCGGACCTGGTGCGCGAGGCGATCGGTTTCTGGCTCTCCAAACGCCAGAAGGTTTTCAGCAAAAATAAAGCAACTGGATCCACGCTGCAGATGGAATCATAGATCGTTACCTGACCAAAAATACAACACGTTCCCAAGGAGACCAATCAGCATGAAAAGACATGTCGTCAAAGTTTTTACCATGGTTGCAGCCGTTATGTTCCTGAGCCTGACGGTGCTCGAAATGACCGCCCACGCCAGGGCCGGCGGAGGCCGTTCCTCTGGCGGCTCGCGCACCTATTCCAGGCAGGCGGCGCCCTCGCAGACCAGGCAGCAGATGGCTCCGGCGCCGAACCCGATGGGCGGCGGCACCTTCATGCGCAGCATGGCCGGCGGCATCGCCGGGGGCCTCCTGGGCGGCATGCTCTTCAGGGGAATGGCCGGCGCGGGCGGCATGGGAGGAGCTGGCGGCGGTATCGGCATCTTCGAGATCGTCCTTCTGGCAGGTATCGGCTACATGATCTACCGCTACGTGAAAAAGCGCCGCGAGGGGACGCAGCAACTGCAAAGCGCGACCGCAGGTTACGGACAGTCCCCCGCTCCCTACCAGTACCAGGGCACCAATGCGACGGACGCCTATCTGGTGGATGCGCCGGCTTCGGGCGGCGTCGATACCGGGTTGTCCCATGTGCGCCAGATGGATCCCGGCTTCGACGAGGCGCGCTTCAAGGACCTGGTCATGGATAACTTCTTCAAGATCCAGAGCGGATGGATGAACCGGGACATCTCGGCGCTTTCGGCGCTTCTCAATGAAGAGATGAAGGGGATCTTTCGGGAAGATCTGGACCGCTTGCTGCGCGACAAGCAGGTGAACAGGTTGGAGAACATCGCGGTCAGGAGCGTCGAGGTTTCAGAGGTGTGGCAGGAGGCGGGGCAGGATTATATCACCACTTTGATTTACGCCAATTTGCTCGATTACACCACGGACGAGACCACCGGAGCGGTGGTCGACGGCAGTAAAACGGAGCCGGTCAAGTTCGAGGAGTACTGGACTTTCACCAGGCCGGTGGGAAACAACGCCTGGCGCCTGTCGGGGATCAGCCAGAAATAGAGAGACAGGTTAAGGTTGAGGTTAAGATAAGCTACAGGAATCGAGAGGGCGCCCGTTTCGGGCGCCCTTTTATCGTTCCTGTGCTCCGGCATTGGATGATGCTTTCGAGGGCTCCTGCGGCTTGTTCCGTCAGCAAGACCAGGACGCTGGAGCGTCCCAGAATGCATTCCCACGCTGGAGCGTGGGAACGATGGGCGCTGGAGCGTGGGAACGATGATGTGTGGAGCGCGAAGCGAGGCGGCTGAGGTATCCGGAATGCAGGATCAGCTGCTCCTGTCCAGGATTTTCCTCACTTTCTTCAATAGCGACATCGGTCGCAGGTGATGCCGAACTTTTCCGCCGTGTTGCGGAAAGTGGCGCCGTTGAAGTCCCCCTTCATGACAGCGACCTTCTTCCTCACGATCCCCTTGATGCCGTTCAATTGAGACTTCCCCTGGATGTACAGCTCGCCCCAGACGTTGCGGACCGTCCTCGCCTGAAGATCGGCCGCAAAGGATGGGGAGGTGACCAGGCAGCCGAGCAAAAGCGCGGCAAGTAGAGAGGTGAATCGCCTCACTGGTGGAGCTCCTCTATGCTTCGGGGAAACTGCGGGCGAATGACGCTTCGCGGGCTACAGTCTTAGCAAGGGCCGGCAAGGCAGGGTGGGGCGCTGTTCGGGACCGCCGCCGGCTTCTCTGTGCGAGCTTTCTCCCCCCCGGGCCATCGCCGGTCGCTTCAAAACGGTCATCGCCCTCCCCTGGCAGGAGGGCGATGACATTGATACTGCGCTACAGCCTCTCCCCTGCCCCTAGAACCTCTCGAAATCCGAATCATGCTGCTCCGCGGCCCTCAGCACCAGGTCGTGCCCCACCACCTTTTTCATCTGGCTTGCCGGATTCGCCTGACTGATTGCCATTGGCAGCGACTTGGTGAGCTGCTTTGGAACCGGCTTCCTCTGGAGGGCGGACTGGGAATCTATCCTGAAGAAGGCGATGGTGGACTGCAGCTGCGCCGACTGGGAGGAGAGCTCCTCGGCGGTCGCCGCCATCTCCTCGCTCGCCGAGGCGTTCTGCTGTATCACCTGATCCAACTGCTGGATCGCCTTGTTGATCTGCTGCGCCCCGGTATCCTGCTCCTTGCTGGAGGCGTTGATCTCCTGCACAAGTTCCGCGGTCTTCTGGATGTCGGGAAGGATGCTGGAGAGCATGCTCCCCGCCTTCTCCGCCACTTCCACGCTCGATACGGAGAGCTTGGAGATCTCCCCCGCGGCTATCTGGCTTCTCTCGGCGAGCTTTCTCACCTCGGAAGCCACCACCGCGAACCCCTTGCCGTGCTCGCCCGCCCGCGCCGCCTCGATCGCCGCATTCAGCGCCAGCATGTTGGTCTGGCGCGCGATCTCCTCAATGATGGAGATCTTGCCGGCGATGGCCTTCATCGCCTGCACCGTCTCGGCGACCGCCCTGCCGCCGTCCTTGGCGTCGTCGGCAGACTGGACCGCTATCTTCTCGGTCTGCTGGGCGTTGTCCGCGTTCTGCCTGATGTTGGCCGACATCTCTTCCATCGAGGAGGAGGCCTCTTCCGCCGCGGCCGCCTGCTGCGAGGCCCCCTCGGACATGGACTGGGCGTTGGCGGAGAGCTGCACCGAGCCGCTCGCCACGTTGTCCGAGGCGTTCTTCACCTCGGTCACCACCTCGACGATCTTGGCGACCATGGCCGATAGCGCCTGGATCAGCTCGTCCTGCGCGGAGCGCTCCTTCAGGTTCACCATCAGGTTCCCGCCGGCGACCTCCTTGGCCGCATTGGTGATCCTGTTGATAGCCTCCACCAGCACGTTCAGGTTGCTCTTGATCAGGTTGTACTGCCCCTTGTACTCGGCCGTGATGGCCGGGGGCATGTCTCCCTTGGAGATCCGGTCCACGTAATCGGCCGTCACCATGAGCGGGTTCACGATGTTGGTGACGATGTTGTTGACCCCCACGACGAGTTCCTTCCACCCCCCCACAAACAGCTCCGGGTTGGCGCGCTCATCAAGGTTCCCGTCCGCCGCGGCCCTGACCACCTGGTCCGCCTCCGAGAGGAGGTTGTTCATGATGTCGATGCAGTTGTTCAGGTTCAGCTTGATCTCGTTGAAGTCGCCGTTGTAGTTGTCGGTGATTCTCGGGGGGATGTCCCCCTTGGAAATCCGGTCCACGTACTCGGCCGCCACGTTGAGCGGGCCTATCACCGCGTCCAGGGTGGCGTTGACCCCCGCCACTATCTTCCCGAAATCCCCCTGGTGCCTGGAGGCGTCGGCGCGGGTGGCGAGCCTGCCGTCCACCGCCGCCTGGGCCAGCATGTTCGCGTCGCTGATCAACGCCTTCAGGTTGAAGCGCACCTGCTCGATGGTCTCGTTGATGAACACCTTCTTACCCGGGAACTTCTCCAGATCCGCCTCGAAGTTCCCGCGCCCGAACTCGGCGATGCAGGCCATGGCCTTCTTCTTCACGCTGATGTGGCCGTTCACCATGCCGTTGACCCCTGTGGCCATGACATGGTAGGCCCCCTGATAGCGCTCCGCCGGTATCAGCACGTCGATGTCGCCCAGGTCGTGCTGCCGGGACATGTTGTTCATGTCGTCGATGAAGCTCTTGAGATTGAAGCGCACCTGCTCGATGGTCTCGTTGATGAACACCTTTTTCCCGGGAAACTTCTCCAGCTCCGCATCGAAATTGCCGCGGCCGAACTCGGCGATGCAGGCCATGGCCTTCTTCTTCACGCCGATGTGGCCGTTCACCATGTCGTTGACCCCCTTGGCCATGACGTGGTAGGAACCCTGATAGCTCTCAGCCGGCATCTGCACGTCGATGTCGCCAAGGTCGTGCTGACGAGACATGTTTCCCATATCATTGATAAAGTTCCTGAGGTTGGAGCGGAGCTGTTCGATGGTCTCGTTGATGAACACCTTCTTCCCGGGGAACTTCTCCAACTGCGCCTCGAAGTTGCCGCGCCCGAACTCGGCGATGCAGGCCATAGCCTTCTTCTTCACGCTGATGTGCCCGTTCACCATGCCGTTGATGCCCCCCGCCATCATCCGGTAGACGCCTTGATAGTTGTCGGCGCCGATGACGACGTCGATCTCGCCCAGATCGTGCTGTGAGGACATGTTGTTCATGTCTCCGATCAGGGCGTTCAGGGTATCCACGCACTGGTTGAGGTTGTTCTTGATCTCGTTGAAGTCGCCGTTGTAGCTGTCGGTGATCCTCGGCGGGATGTCTCCCTTGGAGATACGGTCCACGTATTCCGCAGCCACGTTGAGCGGGCCGATCACGGCATCCAGGGTATCGTTGACGCCGGCCACTATCTTGCGAAAATCCCCCTGGTGCCTGGAGGCGTCGGCGCGCGTGGCGAGTTTTCCTTGCACGGCGGCCTCGGAGAGCATGGCTGCGTCGGCGACCAGGGCGGTCACGGCTTCTATGCAGACGTTCAGGTTGTTCTTGATCTCGTTGAAGTCGCCGTTGTAGCTGTCGGTGATTCTCGGGGGGATATCTCCCTTGGAGATCCGGTCCACGTATTCCCCCGCCACGTTGAGCGGGCCGATAACCGCATCCAGCGTGTCGTTGACGCCGGCCACCACTTTCTGGAAATCGCCCTGATGCTTGCCGGCATCCGCGCGGGTGGCTAGTTTCCCGGCGATCGCGGCATCGGAGAGCATGGCCGCGTCGGAAACCAGCGCCTTGATGGAATCAACCATCTTCTGCATCGCCGCCATGACGCAGTCGTCCTTCTTGCCGGCCAGGTTTATCACGACCGACATGTCGCCTGCAGCTACGCGGTTGGCGACGTCGCCCACCTCCTTGGGGTCGGCTCCGAGCTGCGCCTGCACCATCCTGGTGATGAAGAGTCCCAGGGCCACGGCAAGCAGCACCCCTGCCGCTATCAGGATCAGCATGATCTTGGTGGCGCTCACCGCCAGTGCGACGTTGCTCTCCGCGGTGTGCTTCGCCTGTTTCAGCTTGTCTTCCACAAGCTTTTCGATGGCGGCCTGTTCCGCCCTCGACGCCACGGCGGCATCACCCTGCATGAGCGCGTACGCTTCCTGGGTACGGTTGGCGGAGGCGAGTTGCACCATCTTGTCGACAAGCGGCCCGTAGGCCGCGCGCGATTGTTTGAAATCTGCAAAGAGACTGCGCCCCTCATCGGTGGTGACAGTTTTTTCGAATTCAGCCGCGGTCCGGGCTACATCCTCGCGCAGCGTCGCGATGCGCTGCGCCTTTTCCTTTTGATCCTGGGGGGTCGAAGCGGAGATCATGTCCCTCAGGTTGACCCGCATCCTCTGGAACGAGGTGGAGATATGCTGCAGTTGAGCGATGGGCAAGGTGTCCTTTTCATAGAGCTCGGCATCCGCCGCCTCCATGGTGTGCAGTTGCCTGATGCCGAAATAGCCGATTACTGCGGCGATTATCGCGACCGCGATAAAACCCGACATCAGTTTCGCGCCCAGCTTCAGATCGTAAAACCACTTCATGGCTGCCCCCTTGATTTGTGGTGATTGAATTAGTTTCGAGATGGATACTATCAGCCTATCACAAGCTATCGGTGCTCGTCCGCATTGCTGTAGTAAAAAATAATATCAAAAATTTGTTAGCCATAAATAGGACATTTAAGGCCTTTTTTATGTCACTATGATTTCAGAGTTAATGTTTGATGACAAGTATCGGATATGATAATTGGATTTAACACTTGAGTGCATTTTATTCTTTTTAGTTGTAGCAGTACAACGACAAGAAAAGCATGCTATGCAATCGGTATATCGGGTGTGATGATATGATCAGGTGAATTCGCCATGGCTGACATATCGGAATCGAATAAATCGTGTTTCCAGATTTCGCTCATGACTTCCTCCCTGAATGATGGGGCGGGGTTGTTTCGAATCGTTGCCGACCGGCTTCAAGGAAAGCAAGTCGTGATGCTGGAAATTGGCCCTGCTGCGCAGCAGGTCGACGACCTTGTGACACACGCGCTTCTTTCGGAGGCGTAGCCGATCATGGGGTCGGCCGCATGCTCTCCAGATTCGGCTGGTTATTCATTAAAAAATGACGATACAATCGGCGCGATCCGATTTTTAATTATATGGAATTGATGAAACTGCACCTTCAAAAAGTACTATATACGTTTATCGGTGCCGTTTATGGGTACTGTAGATCATTTTTCCGCATATAAAATTAATTATTTTTCATTATCCATTCGACATCCAGCTGCTAAGGAAGACGTTACCAAATAAGTCAAATATAATAAGCATATTCGATGAATCAGACTGTGGGCGTTGCATTATTCGCTGACTCGAAGAGCATCCCTTTTCCCGGGCAAGCCCGCAGCGCACGCGAAAAAGACCCCGCCGCCTTCGGGCAACGGGGTCTTTCCATGTGGATCATGCTGCAGTGTCTGCGTTCCTTCCTGTGTACGATTGTGTCTCCAGAGGAAAGGAAGGGAGAAAATGACCGTTGCGGCCCCTTATACCTTTCCCGTCCTCTAGAACCTCTCGAAATCCGAATCATGCTGCTCCGCGGCCCTCAGCACCAGGTCATGCCCAACCGCCTTCCTGCCCTGGCCTGCCGGTTTGGCTCCAGTCTTTGGCAGCGACTTGGTAAGCTGCTTTGGAACCGGCTGCCTCTGGAGGGCGGACTGGGAATCTATCCTGAAGAAGGCGATGGTGGACTGCAGCTGCGCCGACTGGGAGGAGAGCTCCTCGGCGGTCG
>Ga0209317_1000478_pt1 | contig 47218 bp, 41 predicted proteins | sample RifGroB2_FD_183994 | JGI IMG/M metagenome (GOLD analysis project Ga0209317, IMG submission 183994) | Soil microbial communities from Rifle, Colorado, USA - Groundwater B2 (SPAdes) (version 2) | ecosystem: Environmental > Terrestrial > Soil > Unclassified | place: Rifle, Colorado | collected... | reverse complement strand
AAGAAATAAAAAGACTGAATAGTGCGCTGGCGGAACACACTATCGGACTAGAACAACGCGTGGCTGAGTATGCCGTGAATTTACAAGAGAGCGAGACGCGTTACCGTACCCTGATAACAGCCACTTCGGACATTGTATATCGAATGAACCCCGATTGGAGCGAGATGCGCCAGCTTCAAGGCAAAAAATTTATCCAAGACACGGGAGAGCCAAACCGCAATTGGCTTCAGCAATACATCCCCGAGGATGACCAAAGGCACGTAATGACGGTCATCAACGAGGCCATCCGGGCCAAAAGTATTTTTGAATTGGAACACCGAGTCTTACGCGTGGACGGCACGTTGGGCTGGATATTCTCGCGGGCCATACCGATGTTTGATGCGGAAGGTGAAATATTCGAATGGTTTGGTGCCGCAAGCGACATCACCGGGCGCAAACATCTAGAGGAGGCACTGGAAAAACTGAACGATGATCTCGAAAACCAGGTTGCCGAGCGGACTGCCGAATTGGAGACTGCCAATCTGGAATTGGAGGCATTCAATTATGCTGCCGCCCATGATCTACGCCAACCATTGAACCAAATCGCACTTTTTTCTCAGACACTCCAAATGCAGTGTGGCGAACACATACCAGAAGAATGTACCACTTACATCCAAGGGATCTACAAAAGCAATTTGCGAATGAATCGCCTCATTGAAACCCTGCTTAATTTTTCGCGCATGGTTCGCCGCGAGCCAAAACAACAGTCGGTAGATCTGTACGCAATGGCTCATGACGTGGCCATGGCGCTTAAACAAAGCGAGCCTCAGCGGCAGGTTGATTTCAAGATTGCCAACGGGATTACGGCCAATGTTGATGCGGATCTGCTGCGGGTGGTTTTGGATAACCTCTTCGGCAACGCTTGGAAATACACCAGTCAACGTGAGTCGGGAGTTATCGAGTTCGGATTGACAAAGACTGATCGGAAGCCGGTTTATTACGTCCGAGACAACGGGATCGGTTTCGACAAGGCGGCAGCGGGCAAACTCTTTGTCCCATTCCAGCGCCTCCCTGGTGCCGAGGCGTTCGCAGGTTTCGGCATCGGCCTAGCCACGGTGGAGCGGATCATTCGCCGCCACGGCGGCAGGATTTGGGCGGAGGGAGAACCGGACAAGGGGGCAACCTTTTATTTCACCCTTTCAGCGGATTGATCTCCTACTTAAGACTACTCCGGTTCTCGCCCCCTAATTTACCTGCTAGAAACGATAGTGTTTTTTTGAGAACGGCATTCAAAAAGCCCGTACTGGCACGGCCATCCTTCAACTTCGCTTCTCGAAAATGATCGTTTTCGAGCAACCGGCTTAACGTACTTTAGTCCGAATTCCGTGGCGACCCTGTGCAGTCAAATGGGGGTGCGACGGCACGGAGATGCTGGGCCTCCTAGCCTGGAAGATGGTGGGGATGGCGACACTCGCTCAGCGCATAGAGGTTACTGGGACGGCGAAACCGGTGAACATCGCCTCACGACCTTCGATTCTGCAACTTCAGGTGGGTCCGTTTAGTTCCAGCAGATGGGTTCGTTTGTAACCGGGGGTGGCACAGAATTCCAGGCGGTAACTATCAGCGGTGTTGTACGCGGAACAATCCGCTCCAACTTTTTGTTCACATGTTGGCAAAACTATTCCAATAGTACCGGAATAGAGCATTGTGACGAGTCGGTGAGAGCTGATCAAGCCGATGGAAGTAGGGATATAGGGGGAGGTCAGCCAAGAAGAGTTGATGAACGGCAATTGCCAACCAATTAGCAAAACCGGACAAGCAGATGTGCTTAGCGTTGGTATGGAAAAACGGAGGTCCGACAACCGCAAAGTCCGCAAAGTCCGCAAAGTCCGCAAAGTCCGCAAAGTCCGCAAAGTCCGCAAAGTCCGCAAAGTCCGCAAAGTCCGCAAAGTCCGCAAAGTCCGCAAAGATAGAACCCAGAAAATCATTTGTCACAGAAACACGAAAGACACAAAAATGAAACTCCCTAGTGATGATAGCAAAGCTCCGATACGCTGTGAGCCGAGGTTGTTTCGCATGTGTAATTCCGCCGAAGTAAACCGGATATCAACGCTGGAAGCGGTTACGGCTGAGGCGTGCATTTTCTGCCATAGTCACCACTCAGCGCGCATGTTTCTTCAGGATTTTATCGGCTGCCAGCGCATGGGCAGATCGCGGAAGTATGAGTTCTGTTTCGGCAACTACTTCTTCGGGTTCCCAAATTTATCAGTTCGTTGTTTATGTAATTGGATAACTTTGCTTGGCTGCGGCGGGGGAATTTCCTCTGTCGGGTGGTTACACAAAATACATCTGTCTGCTTCGAATATTTCTTTTTCGGCGATAGGCCGCACAAGGTGCTCAAGGTCCGTCGCATGGTGATATATGCGCAAATATATTTCGGCATGATGGTTACGGAGCAGGTCACGTTCTTGCTTAAGGGACACTATCTCCGATGCTTGCCGTTGAACCTTCTCCTGCAAAAACTGGATAGCTCCCTGCCCATTCTCGAGTCTTCTACTGGCAGCTAAATCCTTCAGCACTTGGTCTATTATGCCGGAATGTCTTAAGAGGGTAGGGCGGGACACGTCAATGGCCTCTGATAGCCTCGATGCATTATAGGTGTATTTCCCCACTGCCTCGGTAGCCAACTTCTTGATTCCATCCTTGATATGTTGTTCCAGATCCTTCCCTCTAAGTTGCTTCTTTTTCTCACATTTTGGCAGCTCGTTAGCCATGGTAACCCTCCACGGCTATCTGGTTATCAGCTAATATAATATTCAGGTTCTCGTTGATTCCACGAAAGTTTTCGTGCTGAGGCGACTGTTCTGGAATGACACTCAGAGCATGTTTGGTCTCCCGGGCGATTCGTCGCAATTCCGCAATTTCCGCGGGGTCATTTTTATCCACAACAAAGTGCTCACATGGCCCTTGTCTATTGGGAACTTTTGAAAGACAACCTAGATAATGGGGGCAGGGCTCAAGACCCCAGTTAAGGGTACAGGCACCATGCGGCATAATGTTGACCATTAGCGTGTATGCCATAAGGAATTGTTCTGCTTCTGTGCGTGAATATGAGGCCAGCAATCGACGGTAATTGTCGGTTATATGCCCCATTACACCGCCGTCCCGGACTGCTTGGCGTAGGTTTTCCAAGCGGTGCTTTTTGCTAGTCTGATCATATATATGATTAGACCCTAGTTTCCGGCCGAAGATTTTAGCAATTGTGTACTCATCCATTTGTCCTTCAGCATAGGTCGTATCAAGCCAGTGACGGATGTCGTGCGAGGTGAACTTCACAATATTTCCGGTTTTTGGGTCTTTTATCCCAAGCCTATTAAAGCAGCTGTCCTCATGATTGCCTGTGCCGTGAGAGCGGGACTCGCCATTAAGCCATCTACTAATTATACCGGCAGAAATTAGCCGGTAATCCCCATCTTTTGTTTCTCTGGTAGAAGAGAGTAAATACCGCGGGATAACGAAAAGAGCATCCTCCGGTTCTAGGAGCGGATTCTCATTTTTGTCAGTTATTACGGGACGAACTGTTCTTTTGAACCGAGATTCAAGATCCAAATCTAGGAGAGGACCAGGGGAAATATGGCCAGCTAACTGCTCCCGTTGAGCTTCTTTGATAATATGACGGAATACTTTGATCTTGGTTTCTTTTAAGACTATTCCGCAAAATGCACTGAATTTTTCGACTGAGATGACACGAGAATCTGTATCCCAAGTGTTGCGAACCATCCTCCCACGAGTAACCATTTTATTCGGTAACTTTCCTTCTAAAGCATTCTTGTGAGCAACTAAAAGACCGTCTATAGTGGCTCTGGTCGTACTCAATTGTCTTGCCGCGGCAGATTTAGAACCGGCCATCTTTACAATCTCAATGATATCTATAATTTTTTTTTCTCTTTCAAACCAGGCACCATTCGGATTGATCATCCGATGCAAAGGATTGGCAGTCCAGGTTTGGGCGAATTTCCGAACAAAATAGTTGGTTGCTTCCGTATCATCCAATATCGCAGACCAATCGGGAGGTGGGGAGCACCTGATTTCATGGACAGCCTTTCGTCCTTGGTCTGTAATGCTAATTAAATAGTCTATGGCGGCTGTTACGGAAGGAACCATTTCGCTTGGAATATATCGTGTCGACAATTCCCCATGCTTCTCAGGAAAAAATAACAAACTAACGATTCCGTCTTTATCAAGTAAACATTTCTTAGGCATAGTCGCGAGTTCATCAATTCTGAAACCTGTAGCCACGAATATGACGAAAGCAGACAGGAAAAACCGGTCTTTTACGGAAATATCGGGTCTGTTGTTCGACGCAATTAATTCATGAATGACTGAGTTGCTGATGAGCTTTGCCTGCCTGCTTTCTTCGGACGCTTTCCTGCCGTGAAGGTGCATTTGGTTGATTCTAAGCACATAACTTATTGGTATCCCGACACTCCAGTTAAGCCATTCACCAAATCCTTGTAGCGCATCAGCGACTCTCTCCGGGGCTGTTCCTTTGCAATTTATACTTATTAATTTTTCAGCTTGGTAAAAATCGGCATTTCGTATCAACTTGACATCTTTTAGAAGAACGGCCCGATCAAGATATTTAACGGCTCCAAAATAATTTTGTACATCGCTCACTCCTATTTTTAAAGTTAATCTCTTATATAATATAAATATTTTTAAACATTGTCTTATGTCACAATTGTTTATGTCTATAAAGTAAACATTGTATATTTTTTTGTTACCTGCACGAGTTATCCACCGTACTAAATTCCAAATATCGGAATCGAATGACACGCCAGATGGCAGAAGCGCAACCAATTTAGGTAACATCTCTAATAATACTGTGGTTGGTTGAAATCGACTAAGTATTGCTCTTACAGTATTAGCATCTCTTTCTATAGCAACCGACATCAAAGGTTACCTTCTATTTGTTTTATGATTTCATTGGCATGTTCAATTGCCTTGTCATATGATTCCAGAGTATGGCGAACCGGTATTGATAGGGGGGTGTTAATGCAAGGATCATTCTTTGGGATCAGACGTGCTTTTTCTCCCTCAAAGTAACATAATGCCTTATTGTGCGGTTCTGGGTCATTCCATGCTGAGAAGCTGTGGCAGCCGGCATAACAAGAAACAAATGGATGCTTTTTGCATACGCCCTCTTTGGTGGTGTCCCGGCGGCATGAACCAATAATTAGTGGTGTAATGCTATCTACTGGTAAGACAATAGGTTGGTCGATAATTTCTGATATTTTTATTGTATCAAAAAAACTTTTATTGAGTTTGCTGAAAATATTTTCTTTTGATATGCCTGCTTTATCTATTGCCGTAACTATATCGGAGCCAATTGCATCAATATAAGCTTGGCAGGATTCTGAACTCTCATGTTCAAGGATCTCCTGGATAATATCCCTTGAAACGCCTGCGTAGGCGAGTCTTGTCGCTCCAGTGTGACGAATTCGATTAGGTGTGATATACAGGAGTTGATGAGTCCTAGGGCTGACAACCTTGTGACTGTGGACGTATTGCCTAAGAGCCATCTCGCCATCAGCAGCAGACAAGACTCCGTGACTACGGATGGAAGGTGAGTCCCAGACTATAAGGCGATTGAACCTGTTTTGAAAATCTATCACGGGTTTTTTTGATAGGTAATTATTTATTTCCTCGGCAAGTTCATTGCTAATGTGCCACCAACGGTTCGGTAAACCTGTGCTATGCTTAATTGGACGGATTTCAATGAACCACTCCTTGAAACCATTGCTCTCGACACATTTTAATCCATCTTTAGGGATTTCCAAAACCTGAGAAGACCTTTTGAGTGTTTCAAGAAGTAGCCAGCCGAAGATCCTGACACCTTGCTGTTTTGTCGATTCAAACCCCTTACACGGTGTACACAAGAGTTTTCTAAGGATTTCTTCTTCTGAACTAATTAATGCACCCCTGGTTTCATGCCATTTGCGAACGTATTTAAGCGTAATGACTTTTTCGCGAGCTACCCAATTTCCTATGTCATATCCTATGTCAGGTCGGGCTCCTCCAATACCTAACTGAACCATTCTTTGATAATAAGATCGAAAAAACGGTCGGTATGTCGGGTTTAATGCCTGCCAAAAATTCATTATTTCGTCTGACGAAATATCAGCAAAATCTTGCCACCGGACATTTATTTGGATCTGAAAATGATCGAGCATGTTCCTTGTTTTATTTATATAACTAGGGCAGTTTTTTTTTAATTTCTCTTTGAGAACATCCCTGATTGGAAAGAGGATGCCATCAGGAATGGTGAAAAGATCCCAGTCGATTCTTTGGAGATTGCCAGAATAAGAAACACTCCAGAGTGGGTTGGAAATATCTATCCAAATTGGGTTATTAGGGTTGAACTCATTTTTGATAAAATGCCTGCCTTGAGAATCAACCCAAATGTCGGCCAGCGGATCGTAATTTTTCCCCTCGTTTGTTATCCCAGAGCGTCCCATATGTTTTTTCCCTTCTGCCAAATCATTAGGGCCTTCTGTGCCCTGTCTCGTAGTGTCCGTTTTGCATATAGCTTCAAGCTTTTTTCGTCAGACCATCCGCCCCACTCAACAAGGTCCATTAATTTTGCCTTCCTTTCTTTACCCTCAGGCAAATCTGTAATGGCTGCATAAGCCTTGTTGAAAAAAGCATGCCTCGGTAAATGCCAATGGAAATTGATTCCAGTTCCCATAGAAATAAGTTTTGCTACCCGCTGAATACCGGATCTGGAGAGTGGTGTTCCCCCGCCTCTACAATGGCTTATAACAAGAAACTGGTGTGTAAGCATGAACTGTTGCATTTTTTTGCCGTGCCGCGTCGTTACCGCATATCGATGGGCAGTAGTATAATCATTTAGGCTTTCGTGGACCTTTGAATTCTTGAGAAGGAATCCTAAATCGCGCGAAAGCGTCTTTGGGCGAGGTGCATTGGCGCCGCGCGGATCCCGGTAGTCAGTTCCTCGTTCCTCGATTCGCACTATTTTGAAATAGTCCTGCCCTTGGTGTGGGCAATCGCAAAGCCTCAGTGCGAGGATTTCGCCAATTCGCATTCCAAACTCGATTGCGATTCGCCAAACAAGGTAATCACGCTTAGCAATTTCCGGCGAAGTATCTAGTCGGTTCTCCGGCTGCAAAAAACGTTCTATGGCTGATATTTCATCGTCGGTAAGGTCAGGTGCAAATCGTACCCGGCGGTCTTTTTTCTTCTGCGCATTAAATAATTCTTTTAGCCCGTTTATAGCTATAGCGCGTTCTGAAGGATTTAGTAATGCATCAATATCAATCCTATATATCCGAGCGAACCAACTGATAAGGTTCGAACTGCACATGAGTACCTTGTTGTACATATCGATGCTTATTACTTCTATCCCGTCAGTCTTAACTGAACCTCTGCAACTCAGCCAGTATGCAAAGTGCCGTATTTGGAATGCACTCAACAGTTCACCACGCAAAATAATATCTTCAATATTTAAATTAACAGATTTGGCCCAGGTAAAAATGTATAGATTTAGATTTAGATTAGATTTAATACTGTTTGGTGATGTGAATTTATGGTTAAGGTGGTTCTCATATATTGATAGTGCCTTTGATGGTATTAAGGTATCTCTCTTCTGGACGATAAACCGGGGGAGGCCGTCTGAAAGGAAAGTGGAAACCTGATACGCCAATGGTGAAACATCCAAACTTGTTCCCATTACGCACTCCTGTTACTGCGCAACTGATAAAATTAGTGTTTTATATATTGTTGCAATGGATATGAAGGGAAAATATTAGTTGTAAAAATTGTACAAAAATTACAACCATATATTAAATTGCTTTATATGCTAAAAGCATTATTGTTATGTGCTATAAATCCATTAAAAAGCTGTGCAATAATGTAATTAACACTGTGTAAATGTATTGTCAATTATTTTAATACATTGTTGTGATATCATATGATATCATATGATATCGTGTGATATTACCTTTTGAGCCTTTGGAATCGCACGATTACGCTTGGGGATAGTAGGCGGCGGGTTCAGAGTTTTAATGGATGGGTACCTTTCTAATGCGTGGGGCAGCGGATGCCAATTGCAGGGGAGGGGATGGGACAGAGCCCAGAGTATGGCTCTCTTAGCATCGAACTGGTGGCCTGCGCCGTTAAGCTGCATAACATCAGTTCCATGATTGAGGATTACAACTTAATTGGTTATGAGCTTTGGAAGCGTTTCAACCGTGATAAGTACCGCAACAGTGGTATTGTCGCGAGTTGGTCAATTGTCTGTAAAGCAGCGAGGTCGAAGCCAGTATAGGCAGCTTGGGCAATCGCATTATTATTTGAACCTAAGGCGGTTAATCGTGCAACTGGTTGAAAGTTTTGGTGCAATTCTATGCAGGCATTCCTGTTCGTCTAATGTTACCCACAGTTTCAAGTCTTTCTCATCACCTTTGGGGCCTATTATTGGAGATGTCTGAAATTCCAATGGAATTGCGCCGTTGTATCTGCTATTGATAGTGAGTTATTGATGCTATGCGTCGAACGTGAAATCGTAATCCCTTGTAGCGAACAGCTCCAACAGATTGTCGAAGCCGGTAAAGAGCGGGTCATCGAAACCGTCGGTGCCAGGAACTCGGTTTTATTTGACGAAGAGATGGAAAGCTCGAGAAATGGGCGGAAGACTTGAAAAATGGCCTGGAGTTGGAACTGAAGGAATTGGATCGTGAGATCAAGCTCCTGAAGACCGAATCAAAAAAGATCCTCAGGCTGGAAGAGAAGCTGAAGGCCCAGAAGGATATCAAGGAGATGGAGAAGAAGCGCAATACAAAGCGCCGGACTCTGCTCGAGACTCAGGACGAAATTGATAGCCGTAAGGAAGGGCTGATTGAAGTGGTTGAGGCGAGACTGCGGCAGCAGATTTCACAAATTGAATTAGTTATAATTAAATAGAATTTAATATAACTATATTCTTCTGATGTTAGACCTTTTGCAGAGGAGAGCACTGTGAAAATAAATAAAGATTGGTTGGAGGATTGCGGCTTTGAAATTGAAATGCCTGAATTCTTCGACTGGTTCATTGAAACCTTCCCTAATGGATCGACATTGAAAGTAATGCTACACAGCGTAGCAACTCAGGATTTTTGCCCTGAGGAGTTTCTACACTTATTACAATTGCTTAGGGACAACGATGTCAAATTTGACACTCTTATTGCTAATAGCCTGAATAAAAGGAAGGCTTTTCTATATCCGGGATCTGTTGAGATAAATGGAAACGTAAAAATATTTGGAAATCTATCAGTGGGAGGTGAGCTGAATGTGCGTGGCAATCTAACAGTACATGGAAGTCTTGCTGTGACAAAAGCCATCAATGTAGTAGCTGGTGACATCAATATTCATGGGACCATATTATGCGGAGCATATATTGACTGTACTGGGTATGTTCAAGGATGGCTTGATATTGAAACTGGCGTAGATATGGATAATGCTGATGAATACTCCACTGAATTTGGGTATGTTCGGGTTGGTAAGTTTATCCAGACAGCTGAGTCCATCAAAGTGAAAGAAGGCGATCTCTTAGCCAAAGAGTATATCTCTAGCGGGAATGATATCTCTGTAACCAATGGATATATTAAGACAGAAGGCCATATAAGTGTCGATGGTGATATTGATGTATATAACTGCGGAATAGAAGCAGGTGATTCCATTTATTGTGGTTGCAGTATTTGGTCATCTCAAGGTGTTTCAGCAGGTAAAGACATACACATACAGGGTGAATTAGTTACTGAATATGACGATGAAACTCAGTTGATTGCCGGAGGAGAGATAATAGCCGACGGGATTAAAAGCGGCCCAATAAAGGCTGAAAAGCTTGTGTCCTATGGGTCCATAGATTCAGCAGGAGATATTGAGGTAAGTGGAGAGATTCTCGCAAAAAAAGACATCCTGGCCCAACAATCTATCGTTGCTGGTAAAAGCATAAAGGCCGGTGGGACGATTAAAGCCGGAGAAGAATTTTCCGTTATAGCTGGATATAAAATTAAGCGAAGTGAGTGGGAACGTCCCGCCTGTGTTAACTCTTTGGTGAAACCAGACAATTTGCTCACAGGGGCATGGAAGCGAGTAAAAGTCCGAGAAATCACAGCGTTAATCACCAAAATCGAATAGCGTTATTCATCAGCAGTAACTGGTCTCGCGGTCTTAGGCCAGCACGTCACACAATAATAAAAGGAGGCATCTGTGCCTAAAAAACCTGTTATTGAGGTTGAGGAAGATCAAAAGCCGAAAAAAAAGGTTACAACCGTCAAGGCTGCACTGAAATCACTTGATCTTTCTAAAGCTGGTTCAGGAATTCAGTTAATTATTGGCTACGATGAAGGGAAACTAGGAGAAATCGTAATAGGGCATGGATCTCTGAACTGGAAGCCAGCAGGAAGTCAAACTTTTCTAAAGGTATCATGGAAGGACTTTGCAGCAAGAGTCCAAGCTGATAAACCAATTTTTTGAGATTGAAATATATGGAGAGTGGCAAACCTACAAAGTAGAATTTTACTTGGGCACGGACCCCGCAGTCACTTCTTGCTGTGACGTAGACTGTTAAGAGAAGGATGGTGAGGATAAATGAAATATCAGAAACTCGAACTGACTTGGATTGGTAAGGATATTCAGCCGAACCTGGAGCCAAGGATCCTGATCGAAGACCATGACAAGTCTTATGGTGACCGGAAAGCTGAGAATATGCTTATCTTCGGAGATAACCTGCTGGCACTGAAGGCCCTGGAGCAGGAATTCACCTGAAGGATAAAATGTATTTTTATGGATCCGACCTAAATGTAACCCTCACTCGTGTTACCTTACTGAGACATAGTTGATATTATTGCGTTTAAGCAAATGTAACAGTTTATGTTGAAATTATCTTCAACCTCTTGATCCTTCCGCACCTTGTTACATGTCAAAAGCTCCCCTTTTGCTACCCTCGTTGTTTGCCGACATGGCCAACAGAAACGTCTATTCAACTAACCGTCAGCAGTGTATGGAATGATATGTATTCATGATTGCCGGTAATCTCTTGCATTATTAATCATTCGGCTTAATGTGCAAACCAGAACTAAGGTGTATTACGGGTAATACGCAGCCGACTCAACGGTAGGTGTACGCTTTAGGCGGAAGGAGAAAAATGAAGAGTTCAATTCCAATTGTCATTGACACTTCACTATACAAGCAAGTACCGAAACTCAATTCTGAACTGTTCCTTGAGCTGATTAAGTACTGTCGCATGGGTAGGTTTAAGCTATATATCCCATCAGTCGTTGAACAGGAATACCTGACTTGGATTCACAAGGAGGCACAAGATGCTTTCGATAGTGTAGCGAAGGCGTCAGAGTCCTTAGCCAAGTTTTACGAGACACCTAGGTTATTTGTCGATCTTCTGATGCATACCGACATTACCACAGACGTCGCAAGAAGTCATATCAACGGCGTTCTAGCAAAGGTTAACTCTAATTGGCAGTGGTTTAAACAGGAAACAAACGCAATTGTATTGCCGATAGAAAATCATCACGGGCAACTGGTAATGGATGCCTACTTTCGAGGGTCAAAGCCATTCAAGAATCTCAAGAACAGAAATGACATTCCTGATGGCTTTATTTATTTTTCCTTGCTTGATTTGCTTCAGAAAGAAGAAAAAATTATTTTTATTTCTAATGACAAACAATTTGTAACCAGGATCTCCGAACCTCGGATTCAGACTTTTGAAAGTCTTTCTGGGGTCTTTTTAGAAAATAAATATAGACTAGACGAAACCTTTTTTTCAAGCCTAAAAGATGGGGATAGATGGTATCAGCTTTTTCAGTATTTCAAAGAAGATATAACTCAGAAGGCCAAAAAACAAATTGATTATTCAGAACTGCTATATGACATCGGGAAAAATTTTTGTGGCGATGTCATAGGTGATTTTCGTGAAACATATTCAGCGGTTGAAGAAGTTCAACTTGATCACATCAATACTAGAACAATCACTACTCATTCGTACCTTGTTCCATTTCATGCAGATGTTGAGATTACTGTCTCATCATTTGCCACACCCCAAGAGTTTGCGGTTGTTGAGGCTAGTAGAAAGAAAAGATTAGCCGATAGTGAAATGAATGAAGATGGTAAATATGAAGTCAAAGAAGTCTATCAATCAAAAGTACTGGGAAATCTGAGTATACGTTTCTCTGAGACAGATCCTCTTTCCTGGAAAGCTCAGGGAGACGATAAGAGTTTTTTTAACGAGAAAAACATTTCTGAGATTGTAGTAGCGCTTGAGGACGTTGAAATGTGCACCTAACATCAAGATCGACCCAATGCTTTTCCTTCGTAAAAATACAGGTTATCTCAGCGATACAGCCAGATATCTTGGTTCCCCCCCTGCATTGGGCTTGCAGCGCATTGCCCACGAATCCTTGCGTTGCCCCGATTACGCTTAACCGGGTTTTAGGTCCCATTGTTCCCTAAACGCCATATGCAAGGGATCACGAAATACAAACTAGCACATGTGCATATATATTAGCATATATGAGTGAGATGTGGTACTATGCGCGACATGTTGACACAAAAAAACCATGACAAAATAATCAGTGCCACCAATTGGGAAGAGGAGACGAAGTGGCTTCTAAAGGCGGAACTGTCTCGGCGAAAAATCAGCCATCAGAAGCTAGCAGAGCTTTTGAACCAGATGGGAATCGAAGCCTCTAAGGCGAGTATCGATAGCAAATTGAGCAGGGGCACTTTCGGTGCCGTGTTTCTTCTGCAATGCCTCCGGGCGATAGGGTGTGACAAACTCAGAATTATACCTGAATAGTTATGTGGGAAAGACTGAGGCCACATATTTACACAGGAATTCGAACTTAGTGTAGATATGCTGTTGCTGTCCCGCTCAATCTGAAATTGTTGACAATGACCGACATCGACTTGAAAGTCGATCTGGTGAGTTTTTTTTGGAGGTTTTGAATGGCAGAGTTTAATGGGAACGGTGCATCTCTTGCGGATTTTATCTGGAAAAATGCAGAAGATTTATGGGGAGATTTTAAGCACGTTGACTTCGGAAAGATTATTTTACCATTCACACTGCTTCGCCGACTCGAATGCGTGCTTGAGCCAACCCGTGCAGAAGTGCGAACGGCGCAAAAGCTCCACAAAGACCGCGGCCTAAATCTTGACCTGATTCTCCGTCAGACTTCGCAGTATCCTTTTTATAACACCTCTGAATATTCACTCGGCAATCTTGGTGGCACCAAGACCCGCCAGAATCTGCAAGATTATATTGGGCAATTCTCCGATAACGCCCGGGTCATTTTTGAGCAGTTCGATTTTAACAATATGGTGCTGAGACTCGATAAAGCCGGTGTACTCTATAAAATCTGTCAGAATTTTGCCGGCACCGAGCTTCACCCGGATAAAGTACCTGATCGCGCGATGAGCAATGTCTATGAATATCTCATCAGGCGGTTCGGTGCGGAAGTAAATGAAGCTGCTGAAGATTTCATGACGCCGCGGGACGTCGTCCATCTCGCAACTACACTTCTCCTCGACCCTGATGACGCGCTATTTGATGCTAATCCGGGGCTCATTCGCACGCTGTATGATCCGACCTCTGGTACCGGCGGCTTCCTTTCCGACGCAATGACCCAAGTTGCCGAATACGGCAATCGTTTTAAAGTACCCCCGGTGCTTATTCCTCACGGCCAAGAACTCGAGCCGGAAACTCATGCTGTTTGTTTGGCGAGTATGCTACTTCGTAGGCTCGAAACGGATCCAGGTCGCGACCTTTCGAAAAACATAAAGCTGGGCAGCACTCTCTCAAATGACCAGTTTGCCGGGGAACGGTTCCATTACTGCCTTTCAAATCCCCCGTTCGGCAAAAAGTGGGAAAAAGATCAGGCTGCTGTTACCGCGGAGCACAAGGAGAAGAAGTTTGAAGGCCGCTTCGGCCCAGGTCTTCCCCGTATCAACGACGGCTCCATGCTTTTTCTTATGCACCTTGCCAGCAAGATGGAACTCCCCGAAAATGGCGGTGGGCGTGCGGCTATCGTTCTTTCCGGTTCCCCTCTTTTTAACGGAGGGGTAGATTCAGGAGAGTCAAGAATTCGACGTTGGCTTCTGGAAAACGACTCAGTGGAAGCCATAGTCGCTCTCCCTACAGAAATCTTCTTCCGTACAGGTATCGGTACCTACTTGTGGATACTGTCGAACAAGAAGCCTAAAATCCGTCAAGGCAAGGTACAGCTCATCGATGGTACCGGACTGTGGACGCCGATCAAAAATGAGGGGAACAAGCGGCGGAAAATCGGCGATGACCAGATCCGCGAGATTGCAGATATCTACGCAGCTGCGGAAGACAGTCAGATCAGTCGCATGCTTGATTACCGTCAGTTTGGGTACCGCCGTATCCGTGTTCTTCGTCCCCTGAGGATGGCGCTGCACATAAGTCATGAGGCGATGGGATCTCTTAAAAACGAAAAAGCCTGGCAGAAGTTATCTCTTCCTCAGCAGGCTGCCTGGGAACTCGCCCTGACTCCGCACCTCGGAAGGATTCGTCCATTTGCTTGGGTCGAGGACTTTGCTGCGGAAGTAGCAGAATCCACACCCGACGTCGGCAAAGTTGGTAAAACATTCGTCAAGGCGTTGATCAGTGTCTTTGGCACCCGGGATTCGGAGGGAGAACCGGTGACGGATAATAATGGTGGCCTAGTCGCCGACACTGATCTGACCGATTATGAAAACGTGCGTCTGACGGAAGGTGTTGAGGATTACTTTGCTCGCGAAGTGTTACCGCATGTTTCCGATGCTTACCTCGACGAGGCATTCCGTGATGAACTCGATCAGGGGATCGGCCGTGTCGGTTACGAAATTAGTTTCAATCGGTATTTCTATAAGTACGTTGCGCCACGCAAGTTAAAGGACATAGATCTTGAGCTGAAGCAGGTTGAACGGGAAATCACCGACCTGCTGGGGGAGGTAACGGAATGAGTCATCACCGGCCTTATCCGGCCTATAAAGAATCAGGAATCGAATGGTTGGGAGAAGTGCCGGAACATTGGAGCATACTCCCCATGAGGCACATGGCCATGATCCGGAATGGCCAGGATTACAAAAGTGTTGAAGTCGCAGGAGGCCCATATCCTGTAATAGGTTCAGGGGGAGAGTTCGCTCGAGCATCCGCCTATATTTATGATGGGGAGTCTGTTCTGCTTGGAAGAAAAGGAACCATTGACAAGCCCCTGTATATCAACGGGCGTTTTTGGACCGTTGACACAATGTTCTTTACGGAAATTGCCCCAATAGCCCATGCGAAATACCTGTATTATGTAGCCACAACGATTCCTTTCGGCTTTTATTCGACAAACACGGCCCTGCCTAGTATGACCCAGGAAGCACTATCTAGCCACATGCTAGCGGCGCCGGATATCACCGAACAGGGACGAATAGCTCTCGTCCTTGATCGTGAAACCACTCGCATAGATTCCCTTATTGCAAAAAAAAATCGCTTTATCGGACTCCTCAAAGAAAAACGCCAGACACTGATCACCCACGCGGTCACAAAGGGATTCAACACAGAAGCAAACAGGAAAGACTCGGGAGTTGAATGGATTGGAAATGTGCCGGCACATTGGAAGGTACTTACTCTGCGGCGAGTAATCTCAAATATAGAGCAAGGATGGAGTCCTGAGTGTGCACCTTGGCCGGCAGATAATGGCGAATGGGGTGTTTTGAAGGCTGGATGTGTCAACAAAGGGGATTTTCGAAATTCAGAAAACAAATCACTACCGGCGCACCTTGAACCAAGACCAGAATATGAAGTCTGTGACGGGGACATCCTGATGTCCAGGGCAAGTGGCTCTCCGGAACTCGTAGGGTCAATCGCCCTTGTACGAAGCCCACGCCCAAAACTCATGTTTTCCGACAAAATATTTAGAGTGAAACTAACATCCATTGCGTTGCCGGAGTTTTTTGTAGCAGCATTGAAGTCGAAATTTTTTCGTTTTCAACTAGAAAACGCTCTTAGTGGGGGCAATGGTCTTGCGAACAATCTCCCACAGTCAGCATTGCTTGATTTTACTATCTGCCTTCCGCCAATAAATGAGCAGCAGCGCATAATCGAGATATTGTTTGAAAAATTGAATCACATAGATGTACTTTCATTAAAAACCCAGCTGAGCATAGACCTCCTGACGGAGCATCGCTCTGCGCTTATTACCGCTGCCGTCACCGGCAAAATTGACCTTCGGGAGTCCATATGAGTGAAACCGCACACCAGGAAAAGCATTTCGAAAAATATATCGTGCAAAAACTTGAAAGCCAAGGCTGGTATGTCGGAGACACGTGCGACTATGACACCGAGAGTGCCCTTTATCCTGAAGACCTTATCGACTGGCTGACAGCAACGCAGCCGGAGAAGTGGGATAAAATCTGTAAACTCAACGCTGGAAACGGCCGCAAAGTTCTGATGGACCGGCTTGTTAGCGCCATCACAAAGCAGGGTCTCATCAAGGTATTCCGACAGGGTTTTGACATGGCTGGTTGCGGGCATATCGATCTCTCTGAAGCGGCCCCAGAGGACAAACGCAATGCTGACGTATTAAAGCGGTATGCGGCAAATATACTGCGCGTGGTTCCTCAGCTTCAATACCACCCGTCACGTAAACTTGCCATTGATCTCGTCTTCTTCATCAACGGTCTTCCTATGGCGACCGTCGAGATCAAAACTGATTTCACGCAGTCCGCGGTGGCAGCCATGGATCAATATCGGAACGATCGACACCCGCGAGATCCCAAAACAAAACGAGAGGAACCGCTCCTTACATTCAAGCGCGGCGCCATTGTCCATTTTGCTATGTCGGATTCCGATATTCAGATGGCGACGAAGCTGGATGGCGAAAACACTTTCTTCCTTCCGTTCAACCAGGGAGATGAGGGGCGCGCCGGCAACCCACAGCGCGAAGACGGCGAATATCCGGTTGCATACTTCTGGGAAAAGGTCTGCCAACGGGATGCCTGGCTAAGGATTTTCCATAGCTTCGTGTATATCGAGAAAAAAGACGTAGTGGATTTACAGGGTAATTGGTCAAAGAAGGAAACCCTTATTTTCCCTCGTTTTCATCAGTGGTCCGCTGTCAACGCAATGGTCGCTGATGCCAAGGCCAATGGCCCGGGTATGCAGTATCTCTGCGAACACAGCGCCGGATCTGGGAAAACGAGCACGATCGCCTGGACAGCTCACGATCTCATCAAGCTTCGGCGTGACAATGGGGATTCTGTCTTCAACAACGTAATTATTGTGACCGATCGCACGGTTCTCGATAGTCAGCTTCAGGATGCCGTGAAACAGATAGATCATCAGTTCGGGGTGATTGCAGCTATCGATCGGAAGAAAACGTCGAAATCAAAGAGCACTCAGCTGGCAGCGGCAATACTGGCGGGCACACCGATTATTGTTGTAACGATCCAAACCTTCCCTTATGCCATGGAGGCTATCGTCACCGACAATAGGCTGAAGGATAAGAGCTTTGCGGTGATTATCGATGAAGCTCACGCATCGCAAACAGGGTCGACCGCTACAAAACTTCAAGCGGCCCTGGCTCTGGGTACAAATGGTGACATCTCGACCCTAACAATCGAAGAGCTGCTCGAGCAGCTTCAAAAATCTCGCGTCCGCCCAAAGAATATCAGCCATTTCGCCTTCACGGCTACTCCGAAACATTCGACTTTAATGTTGTTCGGCCGGCCGCCATTTCCTACACTGCGCAATCCGATTTTTCTGGACAGGTAATCCGGTTCTGACTGGACAGTAAATCCGATTTCAACTGGACAGTTTTTCTTTCAGTTCCTTCCTGCCGTCGGCCGCGGTTCAGGGTGTCCAGTTTACTTGTTCTTGGTCTGTAGTTTGCGCATCGATTCCCCCTTCATAGTGATCGGGTGCGCGTTGTGTATCAGGCGATCAAGAACTGCATCAGCGATTGTCGGGTCGCCGATGATGTCATGCCATTTCTCTACTGGGATCTGGCTGGAGACGATGGTAGAGCTCATGCCATGCCGGTCCTCCAGAACCTCAAGTATGTCTCGTCGTTCCCTGTCGCTGAGTTTCGCCAGCCCCCAGTCGTCGATGATGAGCACCGCGAACCTGGCGAGCCTGGTCAGAAGCTTTCCATAGCTGCCGTCGGCCCTGGCAATGTGCATCTCCTGGAGCAGCCGAGGTAGCCTGATGTAATGAGTGCTCATGCCGGCTCGGCAGGCACTGTTGCCTAAGGCACAGGAGAGGAAGGTCTTGCCGGTGCCGGTGGGTCCGGTAATGATTACGTTTTGTTTGGCGGCTATCCACCCGTTCTGTAGCAGGGAGAGGACAGTTTCTCGTGACAGCCCCCGTGGTGTTCGGAAGTCGATCTCTTCGGGGCAGGCACCGGCATAGCGCAGTTTGGCTCCTCGCAGTAGGCTGGTCAGCCGCCGGTTGTCACGTTCGGTGCTCTCTCGGTCAACAAGCATCCCTAGCCTCTCTTCGAAGGAGAGCTCGTTGTAATTGGTCCCCTGCAACTGGTCCACGAGGGCTTGGGCCATACCGGAGAGCTTGAGGCGTTGCAATTTGGCGATGGTCTGTTCCCGCATCATGCGGCACCACCCTCGGCGAAGTATTCTCGCCCCCTGATGTTATCGTGGAATAGCGGCAGTACTGGTTCATCATTCTCGGGGAGCTCTACTGATTCGAGTCCTTTTTCCAGAATGTTCTTTACGCTCTGGTAGCTGATCGCTCGGAGTGCGAGTGCCCGTCCGCAAGCCAATTCCAGCCGATCTACGCCGTGCCTCTTGCCCAACCGGAAGAGACCAAGGCACTTGCGGTAGGTATGGTCGGGATGCACCGACGTTTTTATGATCGCCTCGATCATCAGTCCAGTTTTTGGGCCGCTGCTTTCACCCCAGCGCTGGATTCGCTGCGGTGTCCATTCCAGATACTTTTGGTGGGCATGCGGGCGGTGACTGTCTACGGTGACGTAGGTCCCCCGTTTGTAGCTGCGCAGATGTGAGGCTACCCGCTCGCTCTTTGAGAACACTTCGATTACCGTGGCAGTAAGGCAGACCTCAACCTCCTTGCCGATCAATGTGTAAGGCACACTGTAATAACACCCATGTACGGCAACGTGGTGATCGATGTGGACCTTGGCCTTCTTCCATTCCCGAATCTCGAATCGCCTTGTCGGCAGTGGTTTCAGTTCGGGCCGATCAAGCTCTGCAAACAGTTGCCGCCTTGATGTGCCGGTTGCCTGCATGGGACGCTCGTTGAGCTTCTCCAACTCTTCACTGATCGCCTCGTTGAGTTCGCACATTGAGAAGAAGGTCCGATCTCTCAGTGCTGCCAGGATACGACGCTGGGCATTGAGTACGCCGTTTTCCACCTTTGCCTTGTCTCGCGCCTTGTAACTTCTTGCCGGCACCAGCGCGACTCCGTAATGCTCGGCCCACTCGGCATAGACCGGATTGAGATCCGGCTCATATTTACACGGGGTAGTCACACCTGACTTAAGATTGTCAGGCACAATGCAGGCTGGGCAGCCGCCCAGGTGTTCCAGGGCGGCAACATGGGCCTTGATCCAGTTGGGAATCTGCTGGTTCGCAACTGCCGTGGCAAAAATGTAGTCGCTCGCCCCCAGGACAGCCACGAACAAGTCGGGCTCGATTACTTCCCCGGTTTCACGGTCTACATACGAGGGTTTGTCGCCGGAGAAGTCAACGAACAGCTTGTCGCCAGCCTTGTGGGTAAACCGCATGACCGGGTTCAGGGTCTTGGCGTGAGCACGATAAAGATCAAAGAACTGGCTTCTGCCGTAACCGTCGGAATGCACTGCCCGGTATTCTTCCCAGAGCAGTTGCAGGGTGACCCCTTTGCGCTTCAGCTCCTTATTGAGATAGGCAAAATCAGGCAGGGGCTTGCGGGAGATAGGAACTGCCGGCTCTGGAAACAGCAACTGCTTCAGGGCGGCATCATCCAGGGCTGACACCGCGCCCCAGTCAAGACCTTTACTGCGCACAAGCTCAAGATATTCACCGACAGTAGTCGGCGAAATGCAGCAGGAACGGGCAATGGCACGCTGGGTGAAACCATGGTCAAAGTGTAGCCTGATGATCTCTCTGATGGTTCGCAATGTCTTCTTCCTCCCTCTCTTCACCATGCCCTCCAGGAATTTTTTCCCGGCATGATAGGTGATGAGGCAGGAAGAAACATGAAAAAAAATTAGTCCGAAATAGATTGGACACCCAATCCGGAAACTCCGGGAAAAGTGTCCAGTTGAAACCGGATTAGCTGTCCAATCTAAATCGGATTGCCTGTCCAGTGATAACCGGATTCAGTGTCCAGTTCATATCGGATTGGGTGTCCAGTGTACGCCGGATTTCGCACTACACATCCGGCCTCTAAGGAAAACCTACCTAGGGCTTTCCACCAGTATCCAATGCGTCAGGCGATCGACGAGGGGTTTATTCTCGACGTACTCCGCGGCTATATCCCTTACAAGGTGGCGTTCAACCTTGCAAAACAGGAGGAGGACACGAAGAGGGTCAGCGGCAAGCAGGCAAAACGTGCCCTTGCGCAATGGATGACCCTGCACCCCACGAATGTTACGCAGAAAGTCCAGTTCATCATCGAACACTTCAGCAAAAACATCGCGCACCGCCTCGACGGAAAAGCGAAGGCTATGGTCGTTACAAGCTCGCGTGCTGCCGTGATCAGGTATAAGAAAGGGTTCGATAAGTATATTGCGGAGCATCCGGAGCATGTCGGGATTAAATCACTCGTCGCGTTTTCTGGCAAGCTGACCGGTAAACAGATAAAGCATACCGATGATGAGCTGCTTGCGCTGGATATTTTTGAGGTTGACGACGACGCTGAGTTCACGGAAATCACGATGAATCCCAGCATCGCAGGACAGGACCTGAAAACCGCCTTCGAACGCCCTGAGTACCGTGTAATGCTTGTCGCGGATAAATTTCAAACCGGGTTCGATCAGCCGAAATTGGTTGCTATGTACATCGACAAAAAGATAGCCAACGATGTCGAAATCGTGCAGACATTCTCACGCCTGAACCGGACGGCGCCTGGCAAAGATGAAGTATTCATTATCGATTTCGCGAACAAACCGGAAAACGTCCGCAAGGCTTTTGCAGCGTACGATGCATGTGCGAGCATCACTGAGGTCCAGGATCTCAACATTGTTTACGAGATTAAGGACCAGATGGACGAACACGGTTTTTATACTCCTGAAGATTTGGAACAGTTCAAGGCCGCACGGTACCAGACCTACCGAGACCTGACACAGGCTAAAGAGCCTCAGCATAAGGCTCTCTATGCCGCAACAGATGGCCCCACGCACCGTTTTAATAGGAATCTGCGAGTCTTGCGCGATGAAGTTGATGCCTGGGAGGATGCCTACGAGGCCGCTCATCGCAATGGTGATGAAGCTGGCGCCAAAGCCGCGGACCATCACCGCAAAGATTACACAGAGCAGATATCTAAACTCATGATTTTTAAGAGTGCACTGGGGCGTTTCGGCAGGACTTACAGTTACATCGCCCAACTGATAAATCTGGGTGACCCTGATCTGGAAAATTTTGCCACTTTCTCAAAATTATTACTGAAAAGGCTGAATGGTGAGTCGCCTAAAAATGTCGATCTCTACGGACTGGTGCTGACTGGCTATGACATCAAGCATCGAAGTGATGTCTCGCCGGAAGAGGCGGAAAAGCCGGCAGTGCTCAAACCGATTGGTCCTGGTGGGGAAACTACCGGCACAGACGATGTAGGCTACCTTCATGAAATCATCGACCGACTTAATCATCTCTTTGGCGAGGCCACGCCCCTGAGGGATCAAGCGGTCTTCGTGAACCATATTGTTACGATTACCAAGGAAAATAATGTGGTGATGGCGCAAGTGGAAAACAACCCAAGGGAGGGGGCGTTGAAAGGAAATCTCCCTGGCGCGGTGCAGCAGGCCGTTATGACTGCAATCACATCGCATGAAAAGCTTGCATCTCTTGTGCTTGGGATTGACGGGCAAGCTCTCACCGCTCTCACCGATGTCGTATATGAACTACTCCGTGATCGCCGGATCATAGACCTTGATACTTTGGCGGCGTGAGTTCTGATAATTAAAGATTGGCTTGCACCACCGTTTACACAGAAGAAGGTCATAGCTAACGCCATTTCTGGCGTTCATATGATGTCACTAAGAAATACCGAAGCGGATTAAATTGCTGTGGAAACACAATAGCATTAGGATGAGAGAGCCGTGGTCGTACGGGCCGGCTATCAGATGGAGCTGTTCTAATTACTATGCTTGCCAAAGCACTGAATCAAGGTACTGAATGACCCGAAACTTTAAATAAGGAATGCCATAATTTAAAGTTTCACGCTTGTGTCTCCGGCGAATCTCACCCGTATCCCGCTATATCATTCACCTGTCTTGGCCCATCATTACTTGGTAAGGCTTTGTAAAACGAACTTGCGAACTTCTGGACTCGACAATGCTCTATAGCCATTGATAAGTTTCTGCTCTTCATCTGTAAGGGAACCTTCCATCTCCCCAAAAAAAGCCCCAACAGGTACCGAAATAGCTACGGCAATTGCTTGCAACCTATCGGTATTCATGCGTGTTTTTCCGTTTTCATATTGCTGAATCAGTTGGAACGTCACGCCAGTTATCTCTGCCAACTGTTCCTGCGTAAGACCTTTGCGCTTCCGCAGCTTCCGGAGCATTGCGCCAACCTCTTTGCTCGTTAGTATGTTTCCCATGGCATAACCCCTTTCCGGACACAGAGTACAGCCACAACTGGCTCATATAAACCAACCCTCCCTTGTATATGTCTGATTTATTGCAAGGGTGCCTTGCATTTATTGTTTAAGGACCTAAAATTATCGTGCATAAACAGCGGAAAATGGTTGCACCTGCAAAAATCATGAGGAATTAGGATCGCGGTAGTGTTTATCTAAAAATCACTTCTAACGGGGTAAGCACAGCGGGGCGCACCTTGAGGATCGCCATGAATAACCTCCAACTAGACAAAATAGCCCTTCCGGGTGAGATAGGCGTAGATGGGTATGTCCCTCAATCTCAGTTCCAAGACACTGCTGTCACGGAATCAAAAAAGAAACTTGGGAGGCCCAAGGTCGTAGCGCTACAACCACTTGATTTGTCATCTTCCAGTGCAATTTGGGATAACGCCAAGAAATACCGAAATGCGAAAGGTTACTATTTTTGCCAATTATTCGACCATTTTTCCAGGAAATGTTACTCACGGATGGAACATGTGCTTATCTGGGAACGAATTCATGGCTGTGAGGTGCCAAGTGATTGTTGCATTCACCATCGCGATCTTGACCCAGGGAACAACAACGCTGAAAATCTTCTATGCATCCCAATTGTTCTGCACCTCGAGCTGCACGTACGCCTTCGTAACGCACGGAAAACTACCAGTCAGCTAGAATTTCAAGTGGAACGCCAGCGCATTACCCAACAGTATGAACGTATATCCGCTGAAATAAGGGATCTTTGGGGAATCATGGCGGACCTACGGTGGAGTCAAACATGATAAATAGGACGGCTTTTGAGATCACTCCTCTTGACTTTAGGCGAATTCGTCAGGGGCTTGGTTTTAGCCAAAAACGAATGGGAGAGAGTATCGCCACTTATACACACGGGCCTGGAAGTTGCCCAATACCAGCCTCCCGAATCAATGAATGGGAAATGCATGTCCGCGCGGTTCCCGATCATGTGTATATTTCTTGTGCCCGAATCTTATTAGATATTTGGGTGAAAGTCAGGGATGGGAAATCTGAACACGATGCGCGGTATCTGGATCCCAAATTTGCAGCCTTTCTTAGCCCTGCTCTCGCCTTATCCATAGGACTTGAGGCTGAGTTTCGGGACAGGAATGACGATGAAGGGCTTCGTTTACACGCAAAGGCGCTGCAAATACGTAAAGAATTCCAAAGCCATTTGGAATCGTTATTCATGATCGACCTCGCAAACATTTTAAGTTAGCTCCTCCTGAGGTATATTCGGTGTGTCTATCCGTAATTAGTTGTGGTTTCACTCATCTCGCCTCTCGTGTGCATTAACAGTCTAAACCGTAAAAAGCTGTTGGCGTTGCTTGTTTATAATCTTTTCAATCTTAACAGCCCAAAGGCGTCGAAGGACCCCAGAGGTGTGCAATTACTCAAGTCGCACACAAATTCGATGCTGTATCCCAAGCTGGATTGTCCGGAGCCTTCGCGGAAGCCACGGGGAGGCCAGAATGGTAATCGAAAAGAGGTGCACCGTGCCTAACGGAAGACCTGTCCGTGTGGAGTGCCTACCATGAAAAATAAAGTGAAGAAGCACTCCCACATGGTCCGAGTAGAATCCGATGGCAATATTACGCCAGAGCTTGAGGCCGAGATAAAAGCATTGTTAGGCAGGTCTGATGACGATGTAGATGCATCAGACCCAGAAAACCCCGAATGGACTGCCGATGATTTCAAAAAAGCTCGGCACTTCCACAGCAAAGAGGCTGACAAGATGTTTCCCCAAAAACAGGATAAGGAAAAAGGGGGAAACTGAATGCCAACAGGCGGCGTTATGTCAGAGCCAGACAACGTTGAAATACCGAACTGCGATGGTAAAACCGAGTGGTTCAACTTAACTGCTTTGATGAGGTTGTTACCTTCATCCAGACCCAGCAAGTAAGGCTGGGTTTTACCTCGTTGCAGCCGATACCTAAGATAACCCTAAGGAGTTCTAATGCCTGCAAAGGTATATCTCACCAGGCGTAACTTACTTACATTAATATCCAAACTCGACCGCAAAGGAAAAGGTGAAATTACGGCATGCACTATCGTGAAAGCTGACAACCTACACGAGAAGTACCCTCAGACAATGAAAAGCCTCTCCGTAGTTGCAGTTGAATATGGAGGCAACTTTACTGGGATGACACTCTACATATGTAGGAGCCTCCTGAGAGTCCTTCTCTTTGACCTTGATCAAAAGAAAGCAGGGGCTGAGGCGGCCTGCGTCGCCGTGATAAGAGAAGCGCACCAGAAGAAGGTGGCCAAAACCATCAAAGTTTTTGCTCTGGAGAACGAAGATTACTACGCGGGCAGGCACTTCCCCGGCGATGTTTGCCATGCCGACGATCCGGACCTACCCTGGAGTAGCCTGCCCACTCCCCAAAAAATCAGCCCCCGCATGGTGTCGGTGAACGAAGAGATAACAAGGAGAAGGAAGAGCTAGTGTCCAATTTGGTTAGTTCGTACCACATATTACTTGTCGTAAAGATGGCTAAAATGAAAGGAATGTCGCATGGATGAATCCGAAAGCATAGTCGTCAACATAGAATACCGCCGCAAGTTGGCTATGATGATTATGAGGTTATTCCGACTTTGGGACATACCCCCCGATGATAAACTTGCACTTCTGGGCCTTGACAGTTCAGACCGCAAACTTCTAGAGGATTACGAAAAGGGCGTCGCCGCCTTGCCCGATAGCGAGGAGGTGCTCAAGCGAGCAGGTTACCTACTAGGAATACACAAGAATTTGCGAATCTTGTACCCCAAGAACCGAAGTCTCGTTTACGATTGGATTAAAAGGTACAACGGTGAAATTGGACCAACTCCCTTTGAAACAATGAAAACAGGTTTACAAGGTCTGGCCTCAATTTATAATTTTTTGGATTCAGAAGTGAACGACTACAAAATAACATGAGTTGCAGAAGGCTTTTGTGGCTGTTTTGATTGGACTGGGGCAAGTCCCTTAAAGCCCACAAATTAATGGAATGAACTTACCATTGCGGACATGTATAACTGCCGACCACTGGACCTGTTGGACACTACAGTAGGTGCCAAAATGATGCTTGATCTCTTCGGTGAATCGATTCTTTCCTGAAATTTGACACCTGCGGGGGTACGCTTTAAAGCGCAGAAACGGCCTATTCTCGAAGCCAGTTAACTGGTGGCGGTTATTGGTCTGGCTTTCTCATCCAATAATTCCAACAACCTTCTAATTCTGCCCGGAGCAAGCGCTATAAACCTTGCGTTGAGTTCCAACTCGTTTCTCGGTTCTTCGAGGTAAACCGTTGCGATGTTGACTTTATCGTATTGCGGCTTCAGCCGCCCTTCCTTTTCAAGAATCATAGATGTTGGCATCTTAGGCGTACCCTCAACGTCAACAAAATTTCCGTCGGGATCCAGTGCCAGCACCCAGTTTCCTGAGATTAGTGCGAGATCTTCCCTGATTTGCTTTATATCTTCTATTAAGGAAGGCTCTTCAACTAATTTCTTCTTTGGACCAAGGATATGGGAGAGGAAGGCGATAATCTCTTTATTCGCCATATTTGCTGCGACCAAACGTCCTAAGTGAGCCAACAGTATTGGAGTAATTGCCGTTATTATCGACTCTCCCATGCCCGGCAGTATTCGTGTGAATGCCGACAGGAGGTCCTGCTCAGTGAGATGCGGCAATAATGCGCTGAAGGCTTCCTGGTCTTCCCTCTTTCCCCGGGGATCCATCTGTCTGTGTAGCAGTAGCTCACCCACCAAGGCTGCTCTTTCACCCAGTTTAATCTGTTCAGCGTCTACAATCCCCTTGGATCCGTTGAAAACCTTAAAATGGTTCATTTCGTGCTCCTTATTGCTCGTCATTTTAGCAATGATCTGTGATGCCCAGCATCATCCGGGTAAGGAGAAACAGACAAAAGGAGGCTCCAACTGTTATAAGTTTATACCAAATCTGGTATGCACGTCCTTTATCGGTGCGAAGGGGAAAATCATGAGGAGAGAATTTTCTGAGTGCCCATATTGGAGGTCAGCCTGCCTTCGCGACGGAGCCGATCGCTTTTCTTCTGAGATCGTTAGATCTGGGACCCAGGATAACGATCATGCTCTCCCCCGTGATCCTCTTGCATCAGTTTAATAACTTTAGTTATAAAATTTCTCCCAATGATTAGCATTTCTTTGTCATTTCGTACAGTTTTCTGCTATGTAAATATATTACTTTTCTTCCTGTGGTGTCCGAGATAATGCTGCTTGCATAACCAGCCTGGCATTTCACTGGTTTCATGGCTCTGGCAAATAAGCTTTATGAGTTGATTCGTAACGTTGGCACCAGAGATACACTCATAATAAAGATTTTCAAAGAAGGTCTCCAAAGCTGGCGCATCTCCAATCTTGGCACCTCCTATAAAAAAAGGCGGTATACGATGATTGAACACAGAAAGTACAGCCCCCCGTGGGAGATTGAACGCGTGGTGAAGCGAATTGAGACTGGAGAGAACCCACTCGCGCTTTCAACCTCAGAGAGGATTGCTGGTAGCATCATATATGATCGACCAGAATGGCGCCCCGCCCCATTCGTCGATCTAGACGCCGCATTGGAGCGTCTCGGAGAATGGCGGGAAGCAACACTCGATTTCTGTCGAATCCACGGATATAGATCATGGAGGAGATAAATGGTAAGGCATCCCCATGGGCTGAAATACCGAAAGGTAAGCGACAAATGTAGCCCATCTTTATAGGAAAAACCCATACTATTGGCAATCTCATTGGGCACTTGTTGTCAGAAGGAAAGTCCATTTTGGTCACAAGCCACACGATTAAGGCGTTGCGGGTTCTAACCGGAATGAGGTTAGCGGAGGAGCAAACAAATGCCTCCTGAGGACACAAGGAATAATCGAGACAATGACTACTGGATTTTCGAATTCAGATCTACGCAGTTCGGAAGACGGTTACCTATTTGACGTAAGGATGATTGACCCCAAACCAGGTGATGTGGCGTTTATCTGAGGCCGGAAATCGTCGGGACGCCAAACGATACCGAAACAATTAGGAAATATGGAGACGACGTTGGCTTTGACCCTCGATCACTTATTGCCCAACCTCAGCCAATCTATCAACGGAATCGGATTCTTATTCGGGGCTGGTGCGTCTTTTCAAGCCGGTTATCCACTGATGACTACTTTGACGCGCCAAGTCATTACGGGACTGTCCACATCCGAGAAGATCGAACTAACAGAGGTGCTTGATGCAACTGGACGTACGTACGACGCTGTCACCGCCACACCGAATATAGAAGAAATTTCTGATCTTACGATCGCGCATGCATTAAATTCTGGGGACACAAAGTACTCCGTTTTGGAGCAGCGCCTTAGAAACCTCATCGTACAAACCCTATTGGCGGTAGCCTCGCCAAATCTTGATAATCACGTAAGGTTCTTTCTAGGTTTGAAGCGTAGGACTTTTGGTTTGGCAAGTTCAGTATGGATATTCACAACGAATTACGACATCCTGCTCGAAACCGCAGCTACGATGGCTGGAGTGCGACTTGAGAACGGCTTTTCTGGTACTACATCCAGTTTTTTCGACACAAGTCGATTTGGGGAACTTCACGGCAGTAGCGACGGCCAACGATTCTCACCGTACTCGGGACTCGTCGTAAAACTCATAAAACTGCATGGTTCACTTTCATGGCATATGGATGACAACCAATTGCTCGAACAACATCCTGCCTCCTTAGCCACACTCACACCTCGAACGATGGTGCTACCACGCCGACGAAAGGTTATGGATACCTTGAGTCCTCCATTTGACCAGTTGTTCGCCCTAGCCAGTCGCACAATCGGCAACGACTGTAAGTATCTTATCAGTTGTGGGTTCAGTTACGGTGATGAGCACATTAATCAGAACATCCTACTCCCGGCGCTTCGTGCCGGGAAGTGTCGACTAGCAGCACTTTGCGATGTTGAGCCTCCCGGCTTAGCTGAATTCAAGACTCTGCCAACCTTTACGGGTGCCTTCTCAAACAATGCTTGGCAGGGAACAGTCTCAACAGTCGAAACCACAAACCTTTGGCGCTTCAATGAATTCGCCGAAGCTTTCTAGAGTCTGGGGAGCAATATGACATATCAAATAGGCAAGGTTTGCGGCGTGTCTGGGGATGAGATTCTCATCAACGTAACCGATCACAAGAACGATGAACTCGGGGAGAACGGAGTCCCCGAGAACATGACAGTGCACCTGCCGAGTAGCGCTGGACCAATTCCAGTTGTCATCGGCCAGCCAGGTACATTTGTGGTTGTCTCCCTTCCATCGGCCAGACTTTTGTGTATGGTTGTAGGCATCACAATGAAGGAAGGTCGGTACTCTGCTACCGAGGCGAAGGAGGCATCACTGACGGGTACCCTTCTCCTCGACCCCACTGCGCGCGCACTGGTGACAGTTCCCGTCGGTACAATTGGAAGCGCAGGAATTTTTGAACGTGGAACGGATGTCTTGCCAACTGTCAATGCTCCGGTTTTCGCGGCGTCGCCCCAGTTGGTCAGTTCCATTTTTGCTGGATATGCGGAAGGCGATTTCGCCCTTGGCACGTTATCACTACAGCCCGATCAGCTCGCGAAGATAAATCTCGATTCCTTTCTATCCAGGCATGCGGCAATACTGGGCCAAACGGGGGGAGGCAAATCTTGGACTGTCGCATCTCTGCTTCAGAAAGTTTCAAACTTCAAGCAAGCTACCGTAGTTCTCTTCGATCTGCATGGTGAGTACTCAGACGCCTTCGCTAAGGACGCGGACGTTATTTCTGCCACAGACCTAGAACTTCCATACTGGCTAATGAACTCGGAAGAACTTCTAGGGCTAATGGTTGACCGAAGCGAATCTGCTGCGCCAAATCAGATTGCTAAGTTCAAAGAAGTACTTCAATCTGCGAAAGAAGAACCAGACGAGAACAAGAAATTAGGAATAACAAAGATAACTATCGACACGCCGGTCTTCTTCGACTTTAACTCGATACTGACTGAATTTCGGACCCTCGACACACAAATGGTGGCTGGCGCAGCAGGTAAGGAGAAGCAGGGTCCTCTTTTTGGACAGTTTACAAGACTCCTGATGAGGATAGATTCTCGACTAAATGATCGTAGATACGATTTAATCTTCAAGCCAAAGACGTATTTGAACAGCGCGTCCATGGAAGACTTGTTTCGCCGACTTCTTGGTGAAAAAAATGGTGACAGAAAGAAAGTAGTTGTCATTGATCTGAGTCCTGTCCCGTTTGATGTGCGCGGATCTGTTATTTCGCTGATCCTCCGTTGTATCTTCGACTTTGCGTATTGGTTCCGACGGGTAAACAAGGCCCGACACCCGATTGCAATATTTGCCGATGAGGCCCATATCTACCTGAACGAACGGGATAGCGCGTCGGAAGCGGCACGCCACTCGGCAGAAAGAATAGCCAAGGAAGGACGGAAATACGGCGTGAGCCTTACGGTAATAAGCCAGAGGCCACGTGAGGTGTCGTCGACCATTCTCTCCCAATGCAACAGTTTTTTATGCCTACGCATCTCAAATCCGGAGGATCAATCGTACGTCAAGAGCCTCCTCCCCGACTCAGTTAGAGGTATTGCAAGTCTATTTTCAACACTTCGACGAGGCGAGTGTGTACTCCTTGGTGACTCTGTACTTATGCCGACACGCATACGCATCGATGTTCCAGATCCTAAACCCGCCAGTGACGATGCCTCTTTCTATAAGCACTGGACCAGCGATCCCACCGATATTGATTTTTCAGCAGTTCTTAAAGCGTGGAGGAACCAAGAAGCCTAAAAGTACTATTACTTTCATCAACATCCTTTGTATGTAGCCGCTAAGGTTCATGACAGGACATTCCTTTGACTCGAACTATTCGAGAAGAAACTCCTTCCTTTTTGGGACACGTAAAATCATGAAAGATCTGATAGAAAATAAAACGCATGAGATTAAGTGTGCTATGAGCGCTCTCGGTCGAAGATTGGAGGAGGGGACCGCTTCAACTCTTGTTCACTGGGTTACACCAGGACAACTAGCCTGTGCGCACCGTCCCCTCCGACATCATCCCCAATTCGGGGGAAGTGGAAGAAACCTGTCTGCATCAGCCGCAGATCTTGTTAAAGATTGGGTGGAAGAAATAATTGTCACCGGAATAAAAAGCGTCATTTCCCTCATGCACGATAGAGATCTTAACTACTATTCTTTATTGAACCTAGGGGAAGGGAATCTCCTCGATTTCTATTCTCAATCAGGATTGCTACTGGCTCATCTTCCATGGGAAGACCCTCACCATAAAAAAACAAAAGAATTGCAAAAAATCGAGAAATTGTTGTCCATCAGGACTGAAGCCTTGTTGGCTTACCAAAAGTTACCAAAACCTGTACTGGTTCAGTGCAGTGCGGGAATCGATCGGTCATCCCCCGTTGCTGCATATATTTGGAGCAAGACGATTATCCAAAAATAGGTATCTTTAAGGCAGGCCCGAGAGCTACACGTTGTGGGCAATAGCCTAATGACTATTGTGAGTTGAGGGTACTCTCATTGATCGGAGCGTCAAACATTATGATTCAATCGATAGAAGATGGTAGAAAGGAAGATGGGAATCGTTCGATCGCCGACAAAATTATAAAGCGTTTGCATGATCTCGATAAAACAGTGGGCAATAACCAAGGACGGTGGGCTTGGGAACTTCTTCAAAACGCCAAAGATAGCATTGCCGATGACCATGATAGGTCAGTTTCTGTTAAAATAACTCTCACCGAAAATACTGTAGAATTTAAGCACAATGGCACACACTTTACAGAACAAGACGTAAGAGGTCTCATCAACCAAATATCTTCCAAAGAGGTTGAACACCGACAAGAAGCAAGAAAAACCGGAAGGTTCGGTACTGGGTTCTTAACGACTCATTTACTTTCGAGAGTAATACATGTGAAGGGCATATTAGAAACCAGCGACAATTTGTTTTATGAATTTCAATTTCCATTAGATCGCCAGGGTAAAGTTACAGCGCATCTTATCCCTAAAATAGAAAATGCTTGGTCTGAGTTCCATAAGTCTGCTCGTAGCATTACACCTGATTACGATAGAAAATCATTCAACACATCATTTACTTATCACTTAGAGTCTCTAGAGCAACACCGCATTGCAAAAATAGGTATTTTCGAATTTGCTAAGCTAGTTCCATTTGTCTTGGCATTTATTCCTGAACTAAAACGCGTTGAAATTGTGAATTCTACCAGCGGTAAAAGTATAATTTTCGATAACTCACAGGATATGATTGATAAGTATACTTTATCCATAACTAGGAATTCAAATGGAGTCACGTCTGATGTCCTCATATTTCTAGCCTCAGACGAAAAAGTCACAATTGCTGCTGAAGTTGAAAGGACAGATTTTGGCATATCAGTGAAAAAAATGCACGATGTACCGAAGATTTTCTGCGATTTCCCATTAATTGGAACTGAACAATTTAATTTTCCTCTGGTTGTAAATAGTTTTTATTTTAACCCAACCACCGAACGAGACTGTATATGGCTTAAAGGTGATGATGATCCTGAAGTGAAAGAAAACCAGGGATTACTTCTTGGCGCCGTTGAATTATTCCGAAAATTGATTCCAGAACTTGAGCAAGGCAATTATATTGATCTATATAATATCGCAAATACCGCAATGCCTACTGTAAACGATACATATTTTGATTCATTTTGGTATAGGGAGAATATTCAGGCGCCAATTCGGGACTTGATTATTAATGCTAAAATTGTCGAGGTAGATTCAGACCATATCAAAAAACAAGCAATAAGAGACCTTGGGTTCCCTTTAAAGTCCTATTCCATACTTGTACGTGAACAAATGTGGCGTTTTTATTCCGACATGTTTCCTAGTTCCACCTGCAAGCTAAGCCATTTACACTATTGGTGCGAAATATCTTGGGATGGCTGGAATAAATTGAATTATCAGGAGTTTGTGCACGAATTGGTTCGACAGGCTAATATAGAAAAACTTGGTTTGGCCTTAGGGAAAGGGCCTAACAACACAGTTGAATGGTTAAACGCACTATGTAAATTCTTGTTAGAAGACGATGCTAACCTCGTTCATTTTGAAAATTCAGCCATTATTCCAAACCAAAATGGAGTTTTTAGAAAAAGACCTGATCTTTATATTGATAAGATAGAAGACAGCCAATTAATTTTAATTCTGAAGTTTTTGGGAGAAGATTGGAAAGACCTTTTATTGCATGACCGTATAGGATTTGGAAGATACACAATCAGAGAAAAGAAGGATTTAGCCTCTAGACTTACCGAACTATTAAAAAATATCAAACAAAAAGACGAAAATTTCGTGACAGCGATTAGCCTTCTTACTGAATGGTTTGATAATAATGAAAACGACGGAGAAGTGTTGTTTTCAGAGTTATACCGAAAGCGTGCAGAACTTTTTATGAACACAATTACTGACAAAGAAAATCTTTATAAAATAATGAGGTCGCAAACTGAATTGTCCAAATTAGCAGAGATTGCAATGGCGATTGAAAATAATCCTGGGCTCATGGAAAAGGTTCAGATGGCAGGCGACTTGATTGATCTTCTAAAGGAATTTGGTGCAAAAGATGTGTCAGAACTTAAATCAATGCTCCAATTGGCTCAAAATGCCTCCACTGTTATTTCAAAAATTCAAATTACTCAGGATACACTTGTAAGTCTAGGTGTAACTTCCTTGCAGGAATTAGAGGAGGCGCTTAAAGATAAAGATCTTGCCGCGAAATTCGTTCATACCTCTTCCCCAAGCATTGAAATGTTTAGGTATGTCCAAGGGTTAATAGCTCGATCAAAGAGTAATATAATAAATCATTTAAGAACGCTTCCAGATTATGATTGTAATGACATCGAAGAGCTTGCAACTACAGTAATCGGAGGAATCAAGAAAGAAGGTCTCTCCATGCATATTGTTGTCAGACCCTCAGATAATGGAGAGGTTATAGTATATTATCGATCTGAAAAGGACACACTCGATTACGCCAATGCTGAACTCTGGATTGATAACGGTAGAGACGTTCCTCGGCAATTAACATTAGGTAAAATACTTAAAACTACTGGAATTAATAGGATACCCGTTTAATATGGACTTAACACTCGATCTTCAGCAAATAATTGGCCGTCCTGAAAGTTCAACACTTGAATATAAGGCAGTGTTGCCGCCCTCCAAGAATATTGCCCAACTTATATGTTCATTTGCTAATACTGACGGTGGGTATATTGTACTGGGTGTAACAGAAGGGGGCGCAGGAGGTATTGAAATAAATGGCTTAAGCGAGGAGTTTCACGCTAACTCTATTACCCATAAGGCTATCGACTTACTCACACCACAGCCACAGATATTTTACCAGTATGTAGTTTACAAAGGTAAAAAATTATATGTTATCAAAGTCGACAAGTCACCAACTATTATCTCTTTAGATGGAAAAGTGTATAAACGTGTTGGGGATATTGATAAACTTTCTAATCCAATTGAAATGCAATTTCGTACAAATGGTTACGCCCGAATTAAAACTCTAAATACATTTCTAGAGACTAGTAAAAGGAATTCTACTAATTCCAAAGTAAGAATTCTAGAACATTATCAGAGTATTTTGAAAATTATTGACGACCTCGGAGCTATTTTATACCCGGAAGGAGTTGACACACCGACGAATAATCAAGAGGGAAAGGTTCTTTCTAGAATTTTATTTTCGTCTTTCGTCGATAATTTTGAGACATACTTATCAGAATTGTTGTATGAAATCTTTCTCGCGACACCATCAACACTTAAATCAAATCAGCAAGTTTCGATAGAAGAGGTTCTGAATTGTTCGGATTTACAAGAATTTGTAAAATATTGGGCAAAACAAAAAATCGGAAAATTGCAAAAAGGTAGTGTTAAAGGTTTTATAAAAGATAATAAACAGATAAGTGAATTAGGAGTTTTTGACGAATCTAAACAAAACGATATTGAGAAAATACTTCAAATACGTCATTTATACTCTCACAGAAATGGGATAGTAGATGAAAAATTTTTGCAATATTTTGCTGGTCAATTTACCATTAATTCAATCCATGAGATATCAATTTCAGATTTCTGCAACACACTAAATTTTTTAACCGAAACTTCAAGTCAAATAGATACTGCTGCCATTGCAAAGTTTAAACTTGCATGCATTAATTGATAATATTATCTGTTAAATAGGAAATATCAGTGATAAGACGGTACTTTTGGTTAAATTCTGACGGCCTTAATTGATGCGTGAATGCATTTACTGGGTACGCAGGAACGTTAATCGCCGACTGAGATAACATTTGGTCCCAGGGCCTGGGCCGCGCCAGGACCGCTAAAGGAGAAACATGGAGGATGTGGTCCTTTCCAGTCTGGAAACAGTGGCCGAGCTCAATAGGCGGATACCTCGTATATTGCGAGCCGTTGTCGGCCTTTTCGGGTTGTCAGATGATGGACGAGCGATAGCGAAGGGGACGGGGGTCCTCGTACGTATTGGCTCACGACGCTTGGTTTTCACAGCAAGTCATGTTGTTACAGGCACGACTGGGGCGGCACTGCCAACCGTCTTGTGTCTCTTTCCGCTTGGCGCAAATTCCGAAGCGGTGACGGGGTGTTTTCTGCCACCGCAAATGTTCGACGTATCGTCTAGCAGCATTGTATGGATGAATAAAGAGCTTGATGTTGCTGTTCTTGCCATTCCCGAGCTTGAGGAAATCCCCGTTAGCCGGTTTGTGGACGGAGAGGGCGATGCAATAATTACCCGGACAAAGCTAAAGCCACGATGGCGCGAGTTTACCTCGGATGATGCGTATGTACCTTTTATGGTCTGTGGTTTCCCAAATCTTGGGGTGGACATTGATTTCGATAATCGGTGCCATATTGTCTCGTGTCTCCCGTCAATCGCTGAGATTTCGAGCTGGGATGACTCCGTTTGGACACCAGGCGATCATCCCCCGCCGCAGTGCCATTTCGATTTATCATCCATTGATTCATCCCCCGCAGCTCCGGATCTCAGCCCTTGGGATACGCATATCGAGCAGGCTACACGCCTTACTCCCAGTGAAATTGAGAATGAAGCTTTCGGGGGAATTAGTGGGGGGCCAGTCTTCTGCATAGAAACAGGTGAGTTTCTGTGCGCCTTAGTTAAGGAAGGAGGGAGAGTTTTTGGTCCAGTTCGGGTCATCGCATCGTCGTGGGATGATGTGTACTATGCTTTCCTAGATGCCGAACTGAACCTTAACAGATCTGCCCGTTGACCCAGTAACGTCGAACAAAGAGACATAAGGAATTTGATCATATGGAAAGTGCCATCTTTGGATTGATTGGAGTTGTACTTGGTGCAGTCCTTACTGTCGTCAAAGAGTGGTGGTTTAAGCGCAAAACAGCGCAGAAGGAGAGTGAATACCTTGCAATCCTTGTCGCCTTTTCTCTGGAAAAGTTTGCATCTGAATGTGTCAATGTTGTATATGATGACGGACTTTTTCAAGGGCAGTATGATACAGACGGGTGCTGTTCGATTCAGGTGTCAACGCCGAATTTCTGTCCACACACCATAAACGTTGAATGGAAATCGGTACCGGCAGCACTCATGTACGAAATATTCAATCTAGTGAACGAGATTGATGCCGCTAATCATCGAATTAGCGGGGTGTTCGAAAACGGATCCGGTCCTCCTGACTACGAGGATGGTTTTGAGGAGCGACAATGCTCCTATGCAAGCATAGGAATAGAAGCGTTGAGGCTTGCTGACCGCCTGCGCGCCTTATGCCGCCTTCCAAAGAGAGATTTACTCAATTGGGACCCAGCAGAGGCTATGAGGACACGCCAAAAGGAGATTGACGCCTCAAAAGTTCAAACGATAAAACGACACGAGGATTTGATGAAAGCCATGTCGGAGACCGCCAATGCAGGATAGGGGGTACAGCGCTCGGACCACAGGCAGCGGGAACCAAAGGGTCTGATGTTTTTCTAAGATGTCAGATGGTGGATAGTTAATGCCATCCTCTGTTTATCTTGAAAGGAGCGGGTTTTACTCGTCGACATCGTCAAAAATATTTCCAATCAACGGGTCGAGCCGGACTCCGCGGGTCAGTGAGAGCGGGCAAAAGTAGATCATAGCGTAGCCGCTACGCCGCTCACCCTGGCGTTAAATGCTAAAATATATTCTTACTGAAAGAGAATAATCACAATGGAAATATCATCCGCATATCGCAATTCGAGAAGAAATACATCTATCCTTTGTGGGATTGGTATAGCATGGGCGGCTGCTCAATTTGAGATAAATACTATCTCATTGGGTGCCTTGGGATCGGTAAATATAGAAGCCGCATCAATACCTATATTGATTTCAATATTATGTGTATACACAATTTCAAGGTGTACTATAGAGTTTATGATGCAACCTAATGAGGTACGCCGATGGCCCCTCGCAAAGATTGATTATCAAATTAACTTATATCTTGTCAGGTTTACATTCATTGTATTAACTGCTGCATCATTTGCAAGAACAGGAAAAATGGTTCTATACATGGGCGGTGCATTTTTGGTTTTAGCATTAGGCTTTTTTGCAGTATCATTTTTATTAATGTTTTTTATTATGCCCCTACGTCTTTTTATTAGAAAGTTAACAGGAAGAACATCGGTTGCGAGTGCTGCAATAGAAGCAACATTTTATTCATTTTTATTTTCAGGAATCGCATATATTGTCATATTTACCCTAATTGGTTTTAATGTCTTCAATCCATTCGACTACTTAGGCAGTGAATATAGAGTCATGTCAGGCGTCCATTTAGTTATTTTTTCCTGTGTTTGCCTAGTGGTTCTTTTAAGCTTTTTCTTAGATGGTAAATTTCTAAGAATGGTCTTTGCTTATGTTCCAGTGATGATTGAAAGTTCATATATCGACAAAGATGGAAGGGAAATATTTACTGTAGGACCAAATCCTGAACACCCAGACTATGAAAACCGTAAAAATGAATCTCCTATGGTATATACAAAGGTTGATTCTAGAAAAGAAACTGCTCCTGAAACTAACCATGGTGAAAAGTTAAGTATTTAACAACTTAATCAACCGGACGGAAAATACGTCTGTGATAAATTGAAAATCAAATTGCAGTGGGTCACGCAAGTTCGGTGGGGGCTGGGGGGACGTAGACAAGTTGTGTAAGTAATTGAAAATCCTGTCCCAAAATATTCCTGTTAAGCAGCCAATTTCTCTTGATCCGTATCACGGAGTAAGGTTAGCTGGCTAAGCGAGAATAGTTTTCGGAAGTCTGTGAAAGAGAGATTAGCTGAAGTAAGAAATAGAGTGTTGAGTCTCAGCGGACGCCGATGGGTCCGGGTATTGATAAATTGACATCTTTTCTGGCGGCCTCTTTGGTCGCCTTCCCGGCCGATTATCAAGGAATGTGCTGAGAGGATGGCTGGAGGTGTCACATGAGGAGGCTGGGCGAGGGTCGTTCATTTCCTCAGTTGTCAATATATCAATACTCGGTCACATTCGCCCCCATTCGCCCCGGACATTGCCCGATCACCACCCGACCTCACCGGTTCATGGATGATTCCAAACCACGGTGCTGGCAGAGTGCATGAAGTGTAAGGAAGCTGAAGGAAGTTCATGTAAGCAGGCGAAGCTGATGTAAGCATTGATGGAGCTGCTTGGTCAAGTGGGCAAAGGCGAGGAAAGCATCCCAACCACCCGGCTAGACCGGTCAGCCTAGCGTTGAACAGCAGAAGAGAGAGACATCAATCCATGATAAACCTTTCAAATTTTAATAGTTTCTGGGAGTTCTATTTGGCAGTATATGTTTTTTTTATGTTTATTGATTTATTCCCAGGTTTGGAAAAACGGCTTCCTTCGATAATTTATTCATATCCTCTTGGGCTGGATGACTTTCTGACCAAATCTGAAATTGACGACATAAAACGATGTGGTTGGCAGGGGATTCTATTTCGTTATAGCGGAATAAAATTATTTGGCCTAATCTCTTCAGCTTTATGCACTTTTGGCTCGTTCACGTTGCTGCTCATAGGGTGCTATTTCCCTAACTATAAAATTCACAACGTAACGTCTGCTGGTCTAATAATTATTCTAATCACCCCGTTTTGTTATGTACTATATAGCATGTCTTTCGGACTAAAAAAACTCAAGCTCAAGTATGTACTAAATAATCTTAAATATATTAGCAAAAATTTGACTGACTATGAGCGGGCAGGGAAGATAGATTGCTACATATCAAAAGGTGAATTTTTGTTTATAAGTGATTCTGATGTTAAATAAATGGGACATAAATTCGATAGGTGAGATGTTCAACCAGCGCCAAGACCGGCCCAAAAACAGGCCGGTTGGGCTTATGGCGTTGAACAGAACACACTTCTATGTGAGGATTTGATGACAGACGACAGAAAAAAGACCAAATTGGGAAACGAATGGGACCGGGTGTTGATAAGTGGATAACTCGCCCAGTTGAGGCCTTCGTAGGTCTCAAATTGGCAGGAGATGAGGGGGCATATGTAATGTGTCCAAAAAATACGCGTATGAGGAGGGCGGGTATGCCTCGTCAAGCTCGCTTTTGACGTTCTAGGGTTGCTACATCACGTAATGGCGCGTGGCATAGCGGGGGCAACCGTAACGGATTTGGGGCGCTAGATAGGACGGTCTCATGTCGCGGTACTGAGAGCCAATTCGTGCTGAAGATGAGAAGCACCATGGACTCGAACATTAATATGTTACGTATGTTACCTGCGTCCCCTCTCACCGTCTGCGTCCCCTCTCACCGTCAAAAAAGGAGCAAATTCCATGGATTGGTATGACCTGAAATTTTTGGAGAGTCCGGCAAACCTTAAGGGCTTTATCAAAGAGTCTATTGGAAGATCGCCATCTACAAGCGTTTCAACGGAAATATCTACTTGTTTACAGCAGGGTAGACTTTTCTTTGAAGCAGCAGAAAATTCACCTTTAGAAATCAGGCCTCTTCAAGTTTTTTATGGAGTTGTTGGCTTCTCCAAAGCTTTAATATCAGCACGGAATGCTGCCTCTACAGGCACTCTAGCTCAAGCTCACGGGTTGAAAGATAAATCAGAAAGAAATGCACGCCTTGAAAATTCTATTGTTAGTATTGCCTCTAATGGTACCTTTCAACAATTCAACGATACTATATGCAATTTGGAATGTATTAATTATTTTGGTATAGAGCACGAAAGTCTGAGATTGTACAAGAGTACGGATAAATCTTGTATGCTAGCTGGCAAATCTTTTACACTTAAGACAATATTATCCAGGAATCCAAATTTATGTGAGTTGTATAAAAAAACATTTAAAGCCGAATCTGAATGTTTACTAATTTCACTGAACCATTTTCATTCTGAGTTCGTTGAATTAAGGCTAGATGTTCCAGCATATTTTATCGATAGAGACAGTTTGAAAGTCATGATTGAAGGGCTTAGAGCCAAATTCCCTTTTCTAAACTATTGGGCTCTCGCCAGTGCTCAAAGAGCTTGGAATAACTCTATTCTTATCTTCAGAAACCATAAGTTTCAACCTGATGAGGAATTCTCCGATTATCGGCTTGTAGAAACTGATGGCAGGTTTAAGATGAATCTTGCGACTATTGAACAACTTAATTTTGCTACTTTGCTCCCCTCACTCTCTGGAGGAATCACAAACGGTACTCCCTTCTATATTAGCCCTGTCGATGGCTTGAATATTTCAGAACATTCAATCATGTATCTTGGACTGTTTTTATTAAGTTCTTTGGTTAGATACCGTCCAGATGTGTGGGTTCACTCTATAAGGGGCAGGAATACCCCGCAACGATCTTCCGACGATCACTGTATGGCAATTATAGAGGCATTTTTGAATGGCGCGTTATCGAGTTTCCCCAGATTCGTTTTCGACGCCATGAGAGTAAAGGTGTAATAGTCTACAACCCTTTTCTCCTGGCATCCGGCGTGATCCCAATTTTTTCAACAGGTGGGCCGGTAAAATCTCGTGAAAGAGACTATGGGAGAAGGCAGTGGGGCCAGGCATTGATAACTTGATAACTGAAAATGTCACCCAAGGTGAGCGTGCTGAGTTCATGGCAGTGTGTGAAAGCAGGTGAAAGGTGCGGCCGGGCAAGGTCGTAAAACCAAGCGGGTGTGAACCCCGCCCTGGAAGGATGGCCATCCACCAGGTATCGAGTCCTTGGAGCCCTGATGGTTTAAGCGTAGGACAGAGAGCAGATAGGCCGTAAGCCGTAAGGTTGAAGGGACTGAGCCTCGTAATAGCTTAAAAAAATGGGAAGGACGACACTCTCTTTCAGGTGGAAGTCAATATGTGCACACCGCTAATGGCAAGGTGATGCTCACTTCTCCGGGGTCGAAGACCATGGCATGTCTGATATTGTGATTTTGCGGCAACCCGGGAGGCCCTGCGCCTCTTCCCGAAAGGGGAGTATGCCTGACAACCGAAGAGGGAGAACGGCAAATGTGGCGTAGGGAGTCGGATGGCTCAGTAGTACCTGTGAAGGCGGGTAACGCCGCTGGAGGAAAGGGGGCCACACATGGTAGCGCGGAGTGAGGAAACACCGACCGTCCCCAGCGACGGAGAATCGGTGGAAACAAAATTGCTCCGTATAGCGGAGAAAGCCCGTAAAGAGCCGGGATTCAAGTTCACCAGTTTGTATCACCTGATGGATGAGGAACTTTTACGGGAATGCTTTAAGCGGTTGCGGAAGGACGCAGCCGCAGGCATTGACGAAGTGACCAAAGAGATGTATGCCGCAAACCTGGACGCCAACCTATCGAACCTGGTAGATCGGCTACACAGGATGGCATATGTACCGCAGCCTGTCCGGCGTAAGTACATACCAAAGCCGGGTAGCGACAAACAACGTCCCTTAGGAATTCCATGTTTTGAAGACAAACTCGTCCAGGCTGGACTAGTTCGTATACTGGAAGCAGTGTACGAACAGGACTTCATAGAAGATTCATATGGATTTCGACCAGCTCGAAGCTGCCACAAAGCGCTCATATCCTTGAGCGAAACAGTGGAAGACAAACCGATCAATCACATTGTTGAAGCTGACATCAAAGGCTTTTTCGACAACGTGAACCAGAATTGGTTGAATAAATTTCTGGCACACCGGATTGCAGACAAGAGAATTCAGCGCATGGTGAAGCGATTCCTCAAGGCAGGGGTATCGGAGGATGGAAGTGTAACTATAAGTGATGAGGGAACCCCGCAAGGTGGGGTCATCTCACCATTGTTAGCTAATATTTATCTTCATTACTCCCTTGACCTTTGGTTTGAGAAGGTATTCCGCAAGTGTTGCACCGGCTATTCCCGTCTTATCAGGTACGCGGATGACTTTGTTGTCTGTTTCCAGCACAAGCTGGACGCAGAGAAATTCCGCAGAGAACTGGAAAGGCGACTGGGCCGGTTTGGACTTGAGCTGGAGCCAACGAAGACCAGAGTGGTTGAGTTTGGAAAATTTGCCGTTCAGAATGCCAAGAGAAGAGGAGTTAAGGCGGTGACGTTTGACTTTCTGGGCTTAACTCACTACTGCGGCAAGACGAGAAACGGCAAAGGGTTTCGGATGAAGCGGGTGACATCTCACAAGAAGTTTGCCGCCAAGCTGCATGCCTTCAAGGAATGGCTGAATTGGCCAGGACAATGAAGACAAGAGAACTCTGGGAAACAGCGAAATCCAAGCTGAATGGTCACTTTAACTACTACGGAATAACCGACAATATGCCAGGAATCACGAGGTTTGCGACGGAAGTGGAAAATCTTCTGTTCAAGTGGCTGAACCGTAGAGGGAAAAGGGGCTGTCTCAACTGGGAAGAGTTCAATCAGATGCAGGAGTGGTATCCTTTGCCGAAACCACGGATCAAGGTCAACGTATTCGTACACTCTGTGAATTGACCATGTGAGGAGCCGTGTGCGTGAATAGTGCAAGCACGGTTCTGAGAGGGGCCGGAATCAACTGATGCAAGGTTGATTTAGTGCGACATCGTCGGGGAAACCAGGCGGCAACGCAGGCACGAAAGTCAATTTTGTATCGGGAGTAACCGGTCTACTCGACCTGACCAAGTCGGTTGAAGTGGATCGAAGGGCAAGGCGAGCCAAGAAGAGTTGAGGAACAAACGGCGAGTTCCAACAAGACGCCTGAACCGGCAAAGCCGGTCAGGCTGGAGTTGCAAAGGATTTTAGCTTCGCTTCGAGTTACCCCATAAAGGAATGTGCGGGTATCTATAGTTCGCATAACACGAACTAGGAGCGTCAATGCATTTCCCATACGAGCAATTCGATCGGGCTTTGCGGCTGCTTAACGGGCGCTTTGCTCTTGCCGGCGCTCCACGGTTAATCTGGTGATTTGTGGCGGCGCGGCCCTGCTGGCTGCCGGACTGGTGCTCAGGACCACACGCGATGTGGATATCGTGGCACTGATGGACGACCAGTGCTCCTCGACCCCGCGCCCCTTTCCGGGGATCCTGGTTCACGCCGCACAAGAGGTGGCCGATAACCTTGGAGACACCAATAGTACCAGGCATTGATAAATGGATAACTTAGCGAGCGAGAAGGGAAATCCCAACCAGACGGGCAGAGACGGACGGTTCTGCCGCCGCTCACCTGCCGACCCGTTGGCTCGACTTACTAAGATCAAACTTCAAACATGACAATAGGCGACATTAATATGAAGAACGGAGTTCTCCTTGAGATGCTTGTCGAGTTTTTTCAGAAGCTCGTATCAAAACAAGGGATTGCCATAACTAGAAGGAAAATCTTCCGTGAAAGTGGTCGGGTCATAGCGGAGATCGATGTTTTTCTGGAGGGCAGCTTTGGTTCCTCCGAAATGTCGCTTGCAATTGAATGCCGCGACCGCAAAGAGCCACAAGGCTCAGATTGGATTCAACAATTAATCGGCAAACGAGACACACTGCGGCGCTTTGGAATCCGGCACTGGATGGCTGTATCTGAAAGCGGCTTTACGCAGGGAGCTTCGGAAATAGCTCACTCTGCTGGTATTGAACTAATGGTGCCCGGTGATGTACAGCCAGTTGAGCTAAATGCCACAGGCCCGCATCAATTATTGCAATTCCAGATGCACATAAGCAAATGGTATCCAGGTGCGATCAACGCGACCATAGATCACGAGAGCGAATCAATTTTAGACCAAATAGAAAAAAACATCGCCCAATATAGCTGGGGGGCAGTCTACTTAGGCAAAACGGAAAGTGATTTGCAGACACTATTCGATTTTTTAGCTCCCCTTGCCCAAGAAGCGCTGAGAAAACCGATGGAATCCGATACGCATAGTGATATTCAAGCCAAAACAATTCTTCAATTCAAAGATCTTTATTCCTCTATTCGCGGGCAAATATTTCAAATATCAAACCTCACAGTAGAAATAAAACTTCAAAGCCTAATTCTAAAGCCTGAATTTAGAATGCTCACTTTCATCAACCCATCATTACAGCGTCTTTTCGGAATAATCGGTTTGAACAGTTTTGAATTTGATGGAGATACTACCCATATGATGGTTGCTGTTAAACCAGGAATTCCTCAACAACTAATCGGAGTAATAAGAAACGGAAAAGGTGAGCCGGTTCCGGGAGTAACTATTCAACTTCCAGCGTCCATCCCAGGATATACAATTGGTAGAACTCCGAAGCAGTTATTCGAGGAACAGCAAAAGATGGGCCTCAAATCACGGAAGGCCAAAAGCAGGAAACCCAACAAGGCTTAAGACCCGCCTTAAAATTGGCGGATCAAAGCCATGCCCGTTGCTTCATCGTAATCAGATACTTTCTGATAGGTATTTCCATTTCTGTCGATGTCTCTTAGGCCTCCAAACTCACGTGTTCAGTTGCAGGTGGCCGTTTTTCTCCATCTCTGCTATTGCACTTTTAATCTCGGGCTTAAATGAATATAATCGGTCATCTTCCTCCTCGTCCCCATCTTCCTCAATGAGGTCCAGAGTGTTGCCCAAAGCATAGAATTGGTCTTCAGGATCCCCATCGCCATCCCAATCTTTGCTGATTTCGTCTATAATTTCCGATTCATTTGTAAGGATACTGTCTTTCAACATTGAAAACTCTTCTTTGGTTTCCTCACTGGTGAGCAGATTCCCAACAATGCGTTCCTTCATAAAATTAACGGAATACCTGGATTCTGCCCAGGAATGAATGCGCTGGCTTGTATCTTTGCGAATCTGCTCGGGCAAAAGCCCACCGGGCCTGTAATTTTTTCAAAATCTTAAGACTGTCATCGAAGGCTTCGATCTCCATAACATCGATAGCTCTTGCTATCTATCTAAAAAAACCAAGGCTTTGCCTGTGCGCTTACTCTTCGTCATGAAGGAGCAGTTGGCCTAGCTGAAAAAGCAGATCTTCGGCACAAAGAGCGAGCGGATAATCGCCGACCTCTCCACGCATCCGCTACTGCCTGAGTTGGACCTTACCTGTCAGGATCTCAAGGCGGAGCCGGCAAAGGAAGAGGTAACCTACAAGCGGAACAAACCTTTCAAGACCCGCGGCAGCGACAAGATATCCTTTAAGGCCAACGGTTGTGGAACCAAAGCATTGCCGCGCACGGGTTGCCATTACTGATCACACGCACTTGAAATCCTCAGTGTAAAGATATTTAACGGCTTATTTTTATAACCTGCTATTTAAATTGTGGAAATTCAAATTCTTATAAATTTACACTCCTCACGTGTCAAAAGTCAGCAAAAAAACAGATAAGCATAAACCATATATAACCAACAGTAAAAACGGGAAAGGCCCGCCAGATAAGCAATCTGGGGGCCTTTCCTACTGGCATATATCGTTTTTGATAAGTTTACACTTTCTGGGTGTCAATTACATTCCGAGTAGCCGCAGACCCGGCAAACCGCGCAGCCGCCTTCGTGCTCGACAACTCCGCCGCACTCCGGGCAGGCGCCTCTGTCGAAGGTCGGCGCCTCGACCAGATCGGTGTGGCCGGTCAGCGTCAGGTGCGACTGGATCGCTTTGGCAACTGCGTCGGCGCAGGAGAGCACCTTGTTATCCCCGAAGCCGGAAGGGGAGTGGCAGGAAATGCCCAGAAGCTGCTTCACAACGGATCTCCCCTGAATGCCGCTTCTCCAGGCCAGGGAGACCATGCGTCCGATCGCCTCGCACTGCGAAGCCGCGCAACCGCCGGCCTTGCCCATGGTGGTAAAGACTTCGAAGAGACCGGAGTTGTCCTCGTTGATGGTGATGTAGAGCGGACCGCAGCCGGTCTGCATCTGGTAGGTCCAGCCCTTGAGCGCCTTGGGACGCTCGCGCTTGATGGAGCGCTTGTCCTCGACATGGACCGGAGGAGCGGCCAAGACGGCCTCTTCCTTCTTGCTCCCGGTGGAGAGCACCTGCTCGTCGCGCGAGCCATCACGGTAGATGGTTACACCTTTCAGGTTGGCCTCGTAGGCGAGACGGTACACCTTCTCGACATCTTCCATGGTGGCTTCGTTCGAGAAGTTGACGGTCTTGCTGACCGCGTTGTCCGTGTGGCGCTGGAAGGCCGCCTGCATCGCGATGTGCACCTCGGGGGTGATGTCGTGGGCGGTGACGAAGATGTCCCGGATATCCTCGGGGATCGCGCTGATGCCGTGAATGGTGCCGTGCTCAGCGATGCGCTGCATGAGCTCCTCGGAGTAAAACCCCTGGGCCTTGGCGATCTTTTCGAAAAGCGGGTTCACCTCGACCAGGATGTTCTTGTCCATTACCTGGCGCACGTAGGAGACCGCGAAGAGCGGCTCGACGCCGCTGGAGGCGTTGGCGATGATGGAGATGGTTCCGGTCGGCGCGATGGTGGTCACCGTGGCGTTACGGATCGGCTCGGCGCCCGGCCTGTCGTAGATGGAGCCCTTGAAGTTCGGGAAGGCGCCGCGCGTCTTGGCCAGGGCGCGGGAGGCCGCGTGCCCCTCGTCGTTGATGAACTTCATCACCTGCTCGCCCAGCGTGGTCGCTTCGGCGGAGTCGTACGGGATGCCAAGCATGATCAGCATGTCGGCCCAGCCCATGACGCCCAGACCGATTTTGCGGTTGGAGCGGGTCATCTCGTCGATCTGCTGCAGCGGGTAGTTGTTCACCTCGATGACGTTGTCCAGGAAGTGGACCGCGAGCTGCACGACTTCCTTCAACCTGTCCCAGTTCACTTTTCCCTGTGCCACGAGCTTGCCCAGGTTGATGGAGCCGAGGTTGCAGGACTCGTACGGCAGTAGCGGCTGCTCGCCGCAGGGGTTGGTCGACTCGATCTCGCCTATGTGCGGGGTCGGGTTGTCCTTGTTCAGGCGGTCCAGGAAGATGATCCCCGGCTCG
>Ga0209317_1000476_pt1 | contig 47376 bp, 40 predicted proteins | sample RifGroB2_FD_183994 | JGI IMG/M metagenome (GOLD analysis project Ga0209317, IMG submission 183994) | Soil microbial communities from Rifle, Colorado, USA - Groundwater B2 (SPAdes) (version 2) | ecosystem: Environmental > Terrestrial > Soil > Unclassified | place: Rifle, Colorado | collected... | reverse complement strand
CTCCCGTTATAGGTGTAGCCGTCCGTGTAGATATGGTGGCGGTACCAGGCCCTGTCTCCAAGCCTGTCCCACCGCGAGGTCTGCGCCCACTCGACGCGCAGGCTCATATTCTCAAACAAAAAAGGCTCATCCACAAGGGCCCCGGCGAGATAGGCCTTGGAGGTCGGCGTCTTCGTGTCGCCGGATGAGTCCTCTGCCCCAATCTCCCCGTAGAGCTTCATGGAGCTGAAGGGCAGGAAGGCGTTCTCCCCGGTGAATATATACGAGAAGTCGATCGATGCTATCTGGTCTCCGTCGATGGATGAAGACGAGTGCTCTGCGTCGTCCGCGGCGATGAATAAGCCCATGAGGTCGCCGGCCCCCAACCCTTCCCGCCCATCGCCGCCGAAGAGGAGAACACGGCTAATGGCGACCTCGAAGGCAGGGGCTGGCTTAAAGGCGAGCCTCATGCCGAACAGGCTGGCGTTCGGAAAGTCGCGGTCGTCTTCAAGGGTAGCGAGAAAAATGGTCGGCCTCATCGGCCCGAGGGATCTGAATATCCAGGGGAGGAGAAACGGGCGCTGTGAGGTGGCCTTGAGCATATCGAAGGGCTCGGCGTTATCAGAAAGTATGAGGGAGCCGTGGTAGCCCGGCCCCCACCAGAGCGAATCGCGCCCGGCCTCGACCTCAAGGCCCCAGAGGTCGGCCTCTGCGTACCCGGTCTTGAGTTCGATGCGCGAGCCGTCGTCAAGCCTGTACTCGGGGTTTAAATAAATGGAGAACGCGCCCAAGGCCTCTGCCGTGAAAGCGAACCCGGCCCTTGCGTTCGGACCTTCTTTGAACTCGTCTCCGTTGTTGTTGACCGACGGGAAATGCGGAGCGGAGCCCGCGTACAGGAATTGAGCGTAGGCCCTGTCAACCGGCTTAACGATGAACGCGCCGGTCTTCTCAAGCTCCCCGCTGAGCTCCCGCTCGAGCCTCTTTATCACTGCAGAGGCCCTCTCTTTTTTTCTGCCGGTGAGCGTTTGAAGGCAGTACTCTGCCTCGAAAAGGAGCCTTAAGGCTTCAAGCCTCGATATCGGACGGGTGGAAAGAAGGGAGGACGGGATGAGCCCCATGACCTCGAGCGCGTCAAGGTCGCGGTATATTGCGGACCCGGATGCCACATTGACGGATGAGGCGGGGTGTGAGAGCGCGGGCACGGCGAAAACTGATATCAGGGCGATGATGAGGCTAAAACGCCACAATCAGGACCCCGGCGGTGACGGCTATCTGATAGAGTATCTGGGTTATGTCTTTTACTTCCCTCAGCCAGTTTACCTTCTCGATTTTTTCGGGTATTACTATCGTGTCGCCCGGGTCGAGCCTCGTGGACATAAAGCCGCCGCTTTCCCAGCGGTTCTCGTCCGAGTCCCATCCGAAGTTGAAGAACCCCTTTTCGTGGGCGCTCACGGCTGTGCCGTCGACCTTGAGTATGTATATCTCGGACCTGTCAGCGTCCTTGCTCATGCCCCCGGCCTTCTGTATGTAATTGGAGAGCGAGAGCTTCGGGGCGTGTATAAACGCGGTCTGGTTATAAACCGCGCCTATGACCTGGACCTGGGACGGCTTCTCAGGGATATAGAGGACGTCTCCCTGCTCGAGCAAGATATCGGATGGCGTGCCCTTGAGAGTCGAAGGCGCTTCTATGCGGAGCGATATCCTCCCCTTAGCCTTCGCGGCCCTCATCTTGGCTATGAGCGCCTTCCTCTGCTCAACGCCTGCCCTCTGCAACGCCACCTCCTCCGAGCTTAGCGAGCCCTCTATCGACTGGGCCGATTCCGAGATGAGCTGGAACTCGAGCCTGTCAATGGACTCGTTCAACTGCCTCTGCTGGAGTATCTTTACCGATTCCCTCTCGAAGACCGCGCCCTTGAGATACGCCCTTTCCGTGAAGCCGCCGGTGCGCTCGATCAGCGAGGAAAGCCTCTCGCCCTTCTTTATCGTGTAGGTGCCCGGGTGCCTGACCTCGCCTACGACGTCGATGGTCTTGAACTTCTCCCACTCGGGTACGGACTTTATGAAGAGGAAGTCGTCTTCTTTAAGCGCCAGGTCAGCCGACGGGTCCCCTTCGAGCGCCCTTTTAAGTTTTATGATTATCTTCTCGGTCTTCGGGCCCTCAGGTGTGGCGGTGACCCTCGTAAGTTCGGCTTCGTCCTTCAGAGCGAAGTACTTGAGCCCTCCGGCGAGGTTTACAAGGTCGCTGATCTTAAGCCCCTTGCCTATGCCGTACTCCCCGGGGCTCTGGACCGCGCCCATGAGCTTTACGAAACGCCTGTCCTGCGAGACCGTATATATCTGCACTATGTCGCCCTGCTGCACCTGCATCTTCCGCATCATTGGGTCTTCGAGGTTCGCTTCGGATACCCCGCCCTTGCCGTTCTCGATCCGCTCTATCTGGAACCTGCCCTTGAAAGCGATGTCGTTCAAGCCGCCGGCGAGATCGATGAGCCCGGCTATGTCGAGGTCGCCCTTGAGCTCGTATATGGCCGGAGTCCTCACGTCCCCGGATATGCCTGCGAGCGGCCCTGTCGGGGGTATGAATATGACGTCTTCCGGCATAAGCCTTATGTCTTTGGTCTTGTCACCCTTTATGAGGAGGTCGTATAGGTCGAAGCTTACTATCGTCTTGCCGTCCCTCTTGACCTGTATGTCCCTCATTGTGCCGGACTTGGACGGCCCTCCTGCCGCGAAGAGCGCGTTCACGAGCGTAGAGAGCGACGAGAGTGTGTAGCTACCGGGCCTCCGTGCCTTGCCGACGACGAAAACGCGCGTCGTGCGGAGCGCGCCCATGCTGATGTTCATCTTCACTTCAGAGGCGATGTAGTAGCGGCTGAACTCCTTCTCAAGGGACGTCTTCGCGTCGGAGAAAGTAAGCCCCGATATGTTAAGGGCGCCGACCTGCGGGATAAGGATCTTGCCCTCGCGGTCTACGCGCACAACGTAGTCCGCGTTCAGCTTGCCCCAGAGGCTTATCCGCAGCTCGTCGCCGGGGCCAAGGATATACCCGGGCCCGACAGGTACGGAATCGACAGGGGCGAATGTCGAGGGGGATTCCCTGAAGAGGTCGTAGCCGAACTGGTGTATTACAGGCCCCCTTTGGCGGACGTAGTCCTCGAAGGACGAGACCTTCTCAGGCTCTTCCGCAGTCGAGGTCCTGAAAGAAAGAAGGCTCAGGAGCGCTACGAGGGCGATAACTAAAAATGCGAGGGTTTTAGTGTTGCTTACGGGTTGTCTCGTCACCAGGTGATTAGCTCTTTTTCAGGCCGGATTGGCAAAAATAGAGAGGCGCGCCATTTCGGGCCGGTATTCTTAGTTCGTGCGTTAAGATATGAAAAAATCGAGGTTTTGTCAATAGATAAATCCCCTCGCCTGCCCCTCCTCCCCTAAAAAACCAGCGAGAACGAGACAACGGCCCCGTCCTTGTAGGGAGATACCGAAATAAGCGGCGCGCCGCCTTTTTCAACGGCGGACGCGCTTAAGTACGCGAGATACCAGCCGAGCGCGGCCTGCGAGAAAAAGTGCTCGTCGTCGTTTATTCTGGACAGCGCCGGAAGCGTCGAGGCCCCGTAGAGGAGCCACCTTACAGAGGGACTCTCCTCCATCTTCGCGGCTGTAATGAACGGCACAGCCCCAATGAACGAGTGGCCGCTGAGACCATTGTTGTTTGAAAATGGGCTCCAGTCGGAACTACCCTCTGTCGGCCGTCCCCCGCCTGTCGCGCTCCTCAGGAACAGACCGAGAGGCCCGCCGACAAATAACGCCCGAAGCGACCTCTCGGCCCACAGATTGTCGGTTGAGAGATAAAATAGAGCGAGCGCCGGGACCGTAATGAGCGCCTCGCCGGGAAGGCGCGTGATATCAGAGAGGACGTCGGTTGCCGAGTTGCGAATATTTTCCTGATAAAAATCCCGCACCCCGGCATCCGCGCCGGTATTGGCAAGCGCCCCACCAACGGCGAGCGAGCCCCCGAGCCTTAGGTACGACCCGCTGTCGAGATAAAAGGCCCTGTAATCGCCGGAGAGCCTTGTACCAGCGGCATCGAGCCTGCCGAAGACGCCTTCGGCGCGCGCCGTTAAAGACGGGATTAAAAACAAGACAGTTAAAACAGCGGAAATGACCGCCCGCATGAGCCCCCTTCTGAAAGGCCACAAGATACAATATATCATCCGATACCGCAACTAACTTTGGCCACGTAAAGATGGGGGCCGGGGAGATTATGGATTTTGTTGTAATCCCCATTAGTCCACCTTTATGAAATAGGGAGATAAACAATCCCGGATGTAATTGACTCAGGGCCTTTCACTTGATAGAATTTTAAAATGCCTGAAATTAACGCCTTTCAAAAGATAAAGTCACTCAAGGAAAACCTCGGTAAGGTAATACGCGGAAAGCCCGGCATAATCGACCTTGCCATAACCGCGCTCCTCTCACGCGGCCACCTCCTTATAGAGGACGTCCCCGGGGTGGGGAAAACAACGCTCGCCCACGGGCTCGCAAAGTCCATTAACTGCTCGTTCCAGCGGATACAGTTCACGAGCGACCTCCTGCCGTCCGACGTCATAGGGGTAACCGTCTACAACCAGGCCCTCCACTCGTTCGAGTTCAGAGAGGGGCCGCTGTTCGCTAACATTGTGCTCGCCGACGAGATAAACAGGGCGACCCCGAAGACGCAGAGCGCGTTGCTTGAGGCCATGAACGACAGGCAGGTATCGGTCGAGAAGACCACATACAGGCTCCCCCGCCCGTTCATGCTCCTTGCAACCCAGAACCCTCTCGAGTTCTCCGGGACATTCCCCCTGCCTGAATCCCAGCTCGACAGGTTCACGATGTGCATAAAGATGGGATATCCGGACGAGTCCCACGAGCGGGAGATAATAACGCGATCCGCTTCTGCATCTTCGTCGATAGAGGCCCTCTCTCCGGCGCTTACTACCGACGATGTCGAAAGGCTTCAGGCGCTTGTCGATAAGGTCAAGGTCGACGAGGACCTCGTAGGCTACATAATGGCGATAGCTAAAGCCACGAGGAACCACAGGTCGATAAGGCTCGGCGTAAGCCCGCGCGCGACGATGACGTTGTATAAGGCCGCGCAGGCGCGCGCCCTCGTCTCGGGACGCGACTACTGCATACCGGACGACATAAAGGCGTTGAGCGTCCCTGTCTTCGCCCACAGGATAATAACCGCCGAGCACGGCGCCTTTGATGGAACTGAGGCATCTACGGCCGTTATGGATGAGATAGTATCGGGAATCGCAGTTCCCATATGACAGAGCGTCATAACTTCGCATACCTGCGTTGCTCCTCGGCCCAGTCGTTGAGGCGTACACAAAAGTACGCCTCACGCCGGTCCTCGTCGCGCCTTGGTCTGCTGTGTTCTGACGCTCTGTATGCCTAATCTCTTTAATGCAAGTGGACAATTTACCATGAACCTGCGCCCCGCCATCTCGGTGCCGCTCCCCTGGCTCATCATCCTCTTCGGCAAGGTCTTCGGCAAAAAGGTGGCGGAGCCCAGGGTAAAAAAAAGACTCTTGAAATTCCCCCGGTCGCTCTCCATCACGCGCGAGGGCAAGTGGTTCATAGGCATACTCCTCTTTATCGGCGTCGCCGCGATAAACACCGGCAACAACCTCCTCTACCTCGTAGTAGCTACACTCCTTTCTCTCATAATCATCTCCGGGATCATGTCGGAGTCCACCATAAAAGGCGTAACCGTCGAGAGGACGCTACCCAAGCGGGTCTTCAAGGGCGCCCCGGTCGTTGCGAGGCTTAAGGCCCGGAACAGAAAGCGTACCTTCCCGTCCTTCTCCTTTTCGGTAAGGGAACTGACCGAAGCTTCGGTTGTAGCCGAGCCCGCGTACTTCCTCAAACTCGAGCCCCTGGGAGAGGCTCAGACGACCGCGAAGTACACCTTCGGGGAAAGGGGCGTTCACAGGCTCTCTGCCTTCAAGGTGGCGACACGGTTCCCTTTCGGGTTGTTTCTTAAGGGGCGCGAAGAGGCCTCAGTGCATGAGGTGCTCGTCTACCCCTCTACTAAACTTAAGGCAAGGCCCGCGCTCATGCCTGCCTATTCGGCTTACGGGGCCGAAAGGGCAAAGGGCAAAGGCAACGGCACGGAGTTTCACGCACTGCGCGACTACACCTTCGCCGACGACTCCCGCCGCATATACTGGAGGTCTGTCGCCAGAACTGGCAAGCTCTCAGTCAAGGAGTTCGAGCAAGAGAGCGAGAGGAAGGCGGTCATCGTATTCGAGAACCTTGAGGCGCTGAGAAAGGGCGCGTTCGAGGACGCGGTCGACGAGGCCGCCTCATACGCCGACTATCTCATTAATGAGGGCTACGCGGTGGGTTTGAAGACGCTGGCCTATGAGATCGCCCCGCGCGCGGGCAAAGACCAGTTGGAGAGGATATTATACTCGCTCGCGCTCATCACCCCGGCGCGGTCAAAAGGGACGCCCGGAGTAAAGGTGCTCGCCTACTGAGATGAACCTGAACGCTTACACACTAATTGTGACGTACCTCATGGCAGGCCTCGGGCTCGCGGCGATCTCGCTCGTCGAGTCAATTGGCGCCGCTTTCACGCTCGCCATGGCCGGGGCCGCCGCTTTCACGCTCGCGCTGAACCTTAAAGGAAGGCGGATAATACCCGGCGCGATATGGAACCCCCTGGCCGCCGTGGTATTCGCCTTCTTCATCGCCGATTACCTCGCCTTTTCAGGTAGCCTCATCGTCGCGGCCGGAAGGTTCCTGACGATACTCCTCGTGCTCAAGCTCTTCGACCTCGCCCGCAACCGCGACTTCGTCATAGCGTACGGAATAGTCTTTTTCCAGATACTCTCAGCCGCGGCCTCGACCGTGAGCCCCATTTTCCTCATCATACTCTCGCTCTTCATAATCGGCGCTATCTGGGCGATGATACTCTTCAACATGAAGAGGGACTACCAGGAGGCACACCCGGCAGAAAAGGGATTCCCGAGGGTCGCCTTTGGCGGGCCTTTCTTCGCCTATGTCGTTGGCGCGTCCGCCTTCTCGATTGTCGTCACCTTCATTATCTTCTTTATAATGCCGAGGATGGAATTCGGCTTTTTCCAGAGAAAAACCCTGAATACCGTCAAGGTCTCCGGTTTTTCAGACCGTGTCGACTTAGGGACCATAGGGCCGGTCAAGGAAGACCCCACTATCATCATGCGGGTCGGAATAAACCCGATAGATAAGCCCGACGGGCTCATCTACTTCCGAGGCATGGCGCTCGATAGTTATGACGGCAAGGGCTGGTCAAAAACTCTCAAGGATGAGATTGTCATCAGGCGGAACGACGGAGGGGTCTTTAACCTTACGAGGCTCGAAGGCAGGGCAATCGAGCAGTCGATCCTCCTTGAGCCGCTCGATACCGACGTGCTCTTCGCGGCTGGGAACCCGGTATCGATCGAGGGGCCTTTTCAGAATATTTGGTTCGACCGGTCCGGAACGATACGCCTCCCCTCGCCCCCCTACTCGCGTATCCAGTACAAGGCGAGATCAATCCTCTCACCAGTAAGAAAAGACCTATCTATGCCGCTCTTGCAGTACAGCGATACTTCTTTTCTTAACGAAGGCCCCGAGGGGGCGCGTATAAAGGCGCTCGCCGAGTCCGTGACAGACGGCGCTTTGGGGGCGAGAGAGATCGCTCAAGCTATCGAAGCGCACCTTAAAAGCAGTTACTCATACACGCTTAACCCCAATGCCAGCGCGGGCTTAAGCCCGCTCGACGACTTCCTCTTCGGGTCAAGACAGGGCTACTGCGAGCACTACGCGACGGCGATGGCGGCGCTCCTCCGCGCAAAAGGCATACCTTCCCGCATTGTCACCGGTTTTCTGAACGGGGAGTGGAACGGGCTCGGGTCGTACTACATAGTAAGACAGCAGGACGCGCACAGCTGGGTGGAGGCGTTTATCGAGCACGATGGCTGGGTGAGGTTCGACCCTACGCCTTCCGCAGGGGTGGTTTCATACAGCCCCTCTCCAGTTTCACTCTACATGGACCTCCTCCGCTGGAGATGGAACAGGTACATAATCCAGTTCTCCTTCTCTGACCAGAGACAGATAGCGATGAGGTTTGAGGGGGTTGGGGCCGGGGTATTTGAAAACTTGCGGAACGCGCTCTTGGAAAAAAAAACCGGAGGCGCGGCCTCGAAGTTCTCGCCCGTGGCCGTCGTCGTTGTAATAGTGGTTGGGCTCATCGTATGGAGGCTCTTCACACGCAAAAAGACGCCCTCGCGGACGCCCCGTTTCTACGCGGAGATGTTGCGGACGCTTAAGAGAAGAGGTCTTTCGAGGAAGCCAGCGGAAACCCCGCTCGAATTCGCGGAGAGGACCGGGATAACGGAAGTGAAGGATATAACAACAGCCCTTCACATCGAGAGATACGGGGGAAGGAGATTAACCGAGGCGGAGCGCGGAAGCGTGGACGCGGCGATGGGGAGGCTTAAGAGGAGCGCTTGAGGGATGTTTTATGGTGCGCACGGCGCACCCTACGCGGCTTGTTCGATCTACCATCGTGCCACTACTCTTCTAAATAATCTCCCCCCGCCCCTCTTTAGAAAAGAGGGGTTAAAAAAAGCCATCCTTAAAAAAACTTCCCCCTTTTCTAAAGGGGGATTATGACTACCCTACCTTCTCCCCGCCATCGTTTTTCTTTGCCAGGCTCACCGTTATTGCCTCAAGGAGTTTTTTCACTTCAATCGGCTTAGCCACGTAGCCGTCGAAGCCCTTGCTCAATATCTTGTCCTCCTCGCCCTTCATGGCAGACGCGGTAAGGGCGAGGACCGGGATCGACCTGTTCTTTTCATCAGCCTTTATTATCCTCGTCGCCGTTATCCCGTCCATCTCCGGCAGATGCAGGTCCATAAGAATCAAGTCCGGGCGGTCGGCCGAGACCTTTACGAGCGCCTCTGTCCCGCTCTTCGCCTCGACTATCTCGTAGCCGTTAAGGGTCAATATCTCGCGGACGAGGACCTTATTCATGTAGTTGTCCTCGACGAGGAGGACCTTTATCTTTTGAGACACCGTTGATTCTCCTGAATGGCGGATCAGCCGTTGAGTTTGTCGAGGACGCTTAAGAGCCTCTCCCTGTTTATAGGTTTTTCCATATATTCTATCGCGCCGAGCGCGTAGCCCATCTCTTTCTTGTCCAGCGACGATATTACGACGACCGGTATGGAACTCGTCTCAGGGCTGTCCTTCAACTCTTTCAGGGCCTCCCAGCCGTCTTTCTTAGGCAACGCTATGCCCATGATTATCGCGAACGGCTTTTGCTCCTGCGCCTTGCGGAGGAGGTCCAGGCCGTCGGAGGCCGTAAAGACCTCATAGGCGCCTCCGGCGAGGTATATTTCAAGCAGGTGGTTTATGTCCTGGCTCTCGCTCGCGATGAGGACAAGCGGCTTTTTAACCCTGCCCTGCGGGGCATAGACCCTCCCGGTCATTACAGGCAGGTCAATCTCCTCGGTCCCCTGCGGGAGCTTTACGAAGAAGGTCGAGCCCTTGCCGGGCTCGCTCTCGACCCGGATGGACCCCTTGTGGAGCTCAACGAGCCTTTTAGTCAGCACGAGACCTAAACCCGTGCCGCCGTACTCCCTCGTAATGGAAGAATCGATCTGTTCGAACTCCTTGAAGAGCTTCCCCTTGTCGTCTTCCTTTATGCCGATGCCGGTGTCCATGATCCTGAAGACGACGAACCGCTCCATCTTCATGCCGAGCGGCTCCTCCGATATGTCCCAGTCGACCGTGACCCTGCCGCCGTCGTTGTTGAACTTTACGGCGTTGGAGAGGAGGTTCGTCATTATCTGCTTGAACTTCGCCCTGTCGGCGTGGATCTTGGGAGAGGCCGGGACGGTCTTGCACTCCAGCGAGATGTTCCTCTCGTGCGCCATAGGCCTCACGTTGCCGAGGAGCTCTCCCAGGACCTCCATTATGGAAAAATCCTCAGACGAGAGCTCCATCCTGCCCGCCTCTATGCGGGATAAGTCGAGTATGTTGTTTATGAGTTGGAGGAGGTGCGCTCCGCTCGAATGGACGTACTCGACGTACTGGTGCTGGCGCTCGTTCAAGTCCCCGAAGGCCTTCTCCTGGAGGAGCTCGGAGAACCCGATGATCGAGTTAAGCGGTGTCCGGAGCTCGTGCGAGACGTTCGCCAGGAACTGGCTCTTCATTCTGTTCGCCTCGAGGAGCTCTAAGTTGGCGGTCTCGAGCTCCTGCTTCTTGGTCGAGAGCTCCTCGTTCGTCACTTTCAGCGCCTCGGTCCTCTCCTCGACCTTCTTTTCAAGCGTCGCGTAATAGTTCTCGATAGAGACGGCCATCTTGTTGAACTCGATTGCGAGGTTGCCTATCTCGTCGTCCGTCATGACCGGGACCCGCTCCTTCAAGTCCCCCTGCCCTATCTTTTTTGCCGACTCTTCTATGGAGAGTATCGGGCGGACTATCGACCGGGTGAGGGCGAACCAGAGGCCCCCTGCCGTGATTATAGCAAGGAGCGTGAAGGCGAGCGTCACCGCTATGATGACGGACGCGAAGAAGTCGCTCTTCTGGTAGGCGGTAAAGGCCGTGTCGCGCTCTTCCTTTATGAGGTGTTTAAGCGCGTTTATCGCCTCGGTAAATGTCTTGTTCCCCTCGGTCCTTATAATGCTCAAGGCCTCGTCCCGCGTCCTGCCGCCTATCCGAGAGTGTATCGACCAGTAGAGCTCGATGTGGGTATGCAGTTCCTCAAAGAGCCTTGCGTGACCGCTCTTGATCCCGAGCGCCTTATACTCGTTAAGGAGCCTGTCTATCTTGGACTTGTGCTCGCCTATGGAGCCCTCGAGGTATGCCTTAGAGGCTACGTCGCTCGTTATGGTGTGGAGGAATAGCTCCTGGCGGGCGGACAAGAACTCGTTCTCAACGGCTGTGAGCGTCTCTCCCCTCTTATACGAATCAGAGTAGAGCCTCCGAGTGAGGTTGGCGAGCTGGCCCGCGTTATAGAGCCCTACGAGGCCGCCCACCCCCATCATGAAGAGCAGGAGGAGAAATACGACCGCGAGTTTGTTCGAAATGCTTAATGAGTTGAATAACCTTTTCATCAGGAGATGCCTCCGGACCCGGCCCCGCCTTCCGGCGTCTCTGCCTGGTCGGTCATGTCCTCGTAGAGGAGCGCAATGTTCGATATCTCGCCGCCCGCGTCATAGAGCGGGATGGAGCGGATTTTAAGCATCTTCGCGGCCCCCATGAAGCCGCACCTCGAGAGCATGATGGGGTTGTAGTTTATTATGAACTCGGTTGAGTACCCCTCGTACGCTTTCCTTATGGAGGTGAGCATGCCCTGGGCCGAGAGTATGTCGTCCTCAAATACGCTGTAATGGATGAGCGCGCCTGGCCTCGGGTCGGCGCCGAGGAGCCTTTTAAGGACCGAGTTCATCAATACGCATGAGCCGTCCCTGCCGAAGACCGCGACCCCGAATGGGACCTGGTTCACGACCCTTTCAAGGAATTTTCTCTGCGCCATCTCCGCCTGCAGTAGCCCGACGTGCCCCGCCGAGACTCCGAGCGCGGCGGCTATCGACCCGTAGAAGGCTACCGCGTTGCCAGGGGCCTCCCTCAAGGCGGAGATGAGGACTCCGAGAGGCTTGCCGTCGTACTCTATCGGCGCGATCACGACCCCGGTAAAGCCGCGCCCCGTAAGATACGCGGCAAGCCCTGAGGGCCTCACGCGGTCGATACCCTTGAACGCGGCAGGCCCGGCGCCCGCGTCGAGAGCGGATGCGTCCACGGACGCCCACTGCCTCATGAAGTTATCGTCAAAGCCCTCGGAGGCCTTGAGCCTTAACGCGCCTTCCTCCATCGCATAGACCGCGACGGCCCCTTTGCCGAAGACGAAAGCGGATTCCCTCGCCGCGGCCATGAAGACATCCGGGAGAGAGAGAGAACGTCCCGCTAACTTAAGCACCGAGCCGGCGGCCTCAAACCCTATCCCGGCCATCTTGAGCTCCCCCTCTATTTCCGCCCTCCTCCGGTCCTTGCGCTCGCCGTCTTCCTTGAATGAGCCGACCATCCTGTTTAGCTCTATCGAGAGGTCTCCGAGCGAGCTTCTATCCTCCCTGAAGCCCGCGCTCAAGTCCCCTGAGGCGAGCCTCCGAGCAACGAGCGCGGCGCGCTCGAGCGGGCGGACATAGCGCCTGTACGCGAGGAAGGACGCGGCCAGGATAAAGAGCACGAACCCTATGATACTCGTCCGCGCCAGAGACCTCGTCTCGTCAAAGACCTTCGTCCTCTCGGAGGATATCTGCCCCATGAGCCGTTCGGTCTTCTCGATGACGAGTACGGCGTTCACGTCGACCGCGTTGTGCACGAGGATTATCTCGTCCTGCGAGAGGGCGTCGTTAAGCCTCCGTATCTCGGCCTTGATGGTACGCCAGTCCTCGGATATGGCGCCGAGCGCCTCGGCGAGCTGGGCGTTTGAGGCAAGCGCGTCCTTGAACCCCTGGTCGTTGACGACGAGGCCTATGGATTCGTCGAGCCTCTCGACGTCGTGCCTGATGAGCTCGACCGAGGAGTTCTCGAACCTCCTGGCGACGGTGAACATGTCGAGGAGGTACTCAAGCTGTGTGATGGAGACCCTTATGGAGCTGATCCGGGCGTTCAAGTCGTCGTAGATCTCGATCTTCCTGTGTCTGGACGTGAACGACCTGTAGTCTAAGAGCGCGATTGCGAAAAGGACTGCGAGAGAGAGGACGAGCTTCTGTATATTGGAGAGGCGCCTGAAATTAAGTTTCATTTTGTACCTGCTGAAACCCCGCTGGAGAGCGCCCTGGAGGAAATGGCCCTTTTAGCTCAAGAGCCGGAGGACGTTTTTCTGGAAGTCCTTTAGCTTAATGGGCTTGGGCAGGCAATAGTCGGCGCCGCACTGGATGATCCTGTCTATGTCATCCTGGCCGTACGCGGTCACGGCGAGGATCTTTATGTCTTTCGTGTGCTCGTCGGTCTTGATTCTCCTGCAGACCTCGAAGCCGTCGATCTTCGGCATCCTTATGTCCAATACCATCAGCTCCGGCTTGAAGTCGCCTACCTTTATAAGCGCTTCGTACCCGTCCCCGGCGGTCTCTATGAGGTAGCCGGCGTCCATGGACTCGAGCGCGCCCTTGATGAACTCGATGATGTTCTTCTCGTCATCGATGATGAGCACCTTTTTCCTGTACGGGAACGCCTGCTCTTTTATGTCAAGCTTGTACTTGCCAAGGAAGTCCATGAAATTCCCCTGGTTGACCCTGTAGTGGCCGCCAGGCGTCCTGAAGGCGCCGAGCTTGCCAGCGGCGATCCACTTCTTGACCGCGTTTATGGTGACATGGCATATGCTCGCTATCTCACCTGTCGTATATGGTTTTTTGTTGTCCATAAGGGCAGAAACGGATAAAGGATAAAAAGCGTAAGGCGTGCCGGAAAAAAACTTGTAGCTGAATGCCGGTACAGTGATAAAAAGGCATGGTTATATTTTTTCTATTTCTAATAATATCTTTAATGAAATACATCGTCAAGGGCTTTTTATTATTCTTAATGCACGATTGAACGATGGAGAGCGGGCCGCCTGCGCGCACGCACCGCACAGGCGCAGGGTAAAAAGCAATTAATCCGGCGTATTGCGACAAAAAACCCCTGTTCATTCAACCGCGTTCCAGTTGATCCCTGATTTAACGTTGACTTTAACGGGGACCTTAAGCTCTATCACCCCTTCCATCTCTTCTCTTACGAGCGCGTCGACTGCCTCGAACTCCTCATCAATGACCTCGAATATGAGCTCGTCGTGTATCTGGAGGATCATCCGGGACGCGCGCCCCTCTTCCCTAAGGCGCCTATCTATCGTCACCATCGCGGCCTTTATCATGTCGGCGGCCGTGCCCTGGATGGGCGTGTTTATCGCGAGCCTCTGGCCGAGCCGCATTGTCTGCTCGATAGGGCTCTTGAGCTCGGGTATGAACCTGCGCCTGCCGAAGAGCGTCATTGTGTAGCCGCGCTCGGAAGCCTCTGCCACTGTCCTGTCTATCAGCTCCTTGACCGACCTGTAATGAATGAAATATCTCTCAATGTATTCGAGCGCCTCTTTCATCGATATCCCGAGCTCGGCGGAAAGTCCGTAAGGCCCCATGCCGTAGATTATGCCGAAGTTGATCGCCTTGGCCCTCCTCCTCATCTCGCTTGAGACGAGCGCCGGCAGGACCCCGAAGACTTCGGATGCTGTCCTTGAGTGTATGTCCTCGCCCTTCGTGAACGCGTCTATGAGGACCGGGTCGCCGGACATGTGGGCGACTATCCGGAGCTCTATCTGCGAGTAGTCGGCGCATAAGAACCTGAAACCCTTTTCAGCCACGAACGCCTCGCGGATGCGCCAGGCCGAAGCGCTCCTTATCGGGATGTTCTGGAGGTTCGGGCGCGAGCTTGAGAGCCGCCCGGTGGACGTGACCGTCTGGTTGAAAGAGGTATGGACGCGGCCAGTCGTTGGGTCGATTAGCTCAAGGAGCGCGTCGACATAAGTGGACTTGAGCTTCGAGAGCTGTCTGAATCCGATGATGAGCGAAGGGACCTCGTGCCTGGCCGCAAGCTGTGTCAACACCTCCTCGTCCGTCGAAAACCCGGTCTTGGTCTTCTTTACGGGCTTGAGCTTCAACTTCTCGAAGAGCAGTTCTGAGAGCTGTTTCGGGGAGTTTATATTGAACTCCATGCCGGCTGAGGCGTATATCCGCGCCTCGATCGAGGCGAGCTCGATCTCCATCTCCTTTGAGAGGTTGGACAATAAGTCCCTGTCGACCTTGATCCCGGCGGTCTCCATTTTTGCGAGCACCCCGGCGAGCGGCAGTTCCATTTCATCATAGAGACCGAAGAGCCCGGAATCCTCCAGCTCCTTCCGCAATATCTCAGATACAATAAAGACTTTGCAGGCCCTTCTGCACGAGAAAGCGGCCGCCTCCTCAGGCGCCATCCCGGCGATATCCCCATCGATGACCGGGGAGCCGAGGTACTCGCGCGCAAGCGCGCCTATCGAGTGGCCGGGCTTCGATGGGTTGATGACGTAGGAGGCGAGCGAGGTGTCTATGCAGATACCCTCGGCCTTTATCGAATGCCGGGCCGAGAAAATATGGAGCGCCTTGGCGTTGTCGGTGTCCTTTCTTATCGCGTTGTTTTCAAAAAGGCCCTTGAGCGCCCAGGCAATGGCGGATTCGGGGATCGAATCCGCTGGCGCGTAAAAGGCGGCCCCAGCGGATTCGGCCGCTGAGACGCCGATGAGCCTCCCGGACGGGCCGTCCCCTTCGATAAATACCGTTATCGCCGCCCGCCCCTTTATCTGAGAAAGCGACAGTCTCAGGGCGGCCTCGTCGGTCAATAGACTGCAATCCACGCCCTCTTCGTCAATGAGAGACTCCCCCTCAGGGACTATCTCCTTAAGGAGCTTCGTGAATTCGAGCTCGTTAAGGAGCGTTTCGAGCTCATTGAAATCCGGCCCCTGGTACTTTAGCGTCTCCAGGCCGCACTCAATAGGCACCTCGGGGTGGAGTGTGGCAAGGTCCCTGGAGAGATAAGCCAGGTCTCGTGATGATTTCAAGCTCTCTCTTAACTTATCCTTGGAAATCCCCTCTAAACCGTCAAAAATACCTTCAAGAGAGCCGAATTCCTTCAAGAGTTTCGCCGCTGTCTTAAACCCAATGCCAGTGACACCAGGGATGGAGTCTGAGGAGTCGCCCGCGAGGGCCAGGAGGTCCTTTATGCGGCCCGGCTCGACCCCGAACTTCTCGATCACCTCCCTAAGCCCGTGCTCCTTGCCGGAGAGGTAATCGAGTATGACGGTGTTGTCGTCGACGAGCTGGTACATGTCCTTGTCGCCCGTGATGATTGCGGTCTTCACGCCCTCGCCTTCGAGCCTTTTTACGATAGTCGCGATAATGTCGTCGGCCTCAAACGAGATCATCTCGAGCGACGGGATGTTGAAGGCGCGGGCCATCCTCTTTATATAGGGTATCTGTACCGAGAGGAGGTCCGGCATCGGCTTCCTCTCGGCCTTGTAGCCCGTGAACATCTCGTGCCTGAATGAAGGGCCCTTGACGTCGAAGGCCATCCCTATGTACTCGGGTTTAAAGTCGTTCAAAATCTTCCGGAGCGACTGGGTGAAGCCGAATACTGCGTTCGTCGGGAGCCCCGCCGAGGTCGTGAACGTCGAGGGGACCGCGTGAAATGCCCTGTATATGAGGTAACTGCCGTCTATTATAAAAACTTTTTTCCGTTCTTTGTTCATACCGTTTTCCATTTCCCCAATATTACAGAATAAGGCGGCCGTTTCAAACAAAAAACGCCCGGCTTTGACACGAATTCGATTTCATATATACTAAGGGGATGAAAACACTCATACTCGCACTAAGCTTCACCTTTATCTCTTTCCTTCCGGCGAGCGTAAAGGCGGGAGAGATCAACAGCGCAAAGACGGCGACAGAGGTGGTGGAGGATTTCCACGACGAGGCCGAAGGCATGGTAAACGAATTCGTTAGCCCTGTAACGCTTGAGCGAATGAACGGCCTGAAGGACAAGGCGATTAAGGAAATAGAGGGTATAAACCTTTCTCAAAGGCCCGGTGTGGCGAGGTACAATAACCTCAAAGACGCGGTCACAGTCTACATGGACGCGGTCCTCGCCATACTGGAAGGGGCTACCGGAGCGGACAGCGACGAAGTCCGGTCAACTGCCAGGAGGCTCAAGGCGTCAAAGACGGAAGGGCTGTCAAGGATTGACGCTGTCCACAAACAGGAGGTCTTGAAAGGCCCCGAAGGCCCTCCAGTGCCGTCAATTGACCGCCCGCGCGAAGACAAAGACGGCGCGGCTGACATATGGTACAGGTGAGGAGAGGTCAGGACTGGATTCCCGATTAAAACATCGGGAACGACTTTTTGCGGGTTCAGGTTGCAACCTGCGTCCTTTAATTTGTAAATCGAATATACGCCCGTATCGGCGGTTCGAATCCTCTGCCAGAAGCCTTTTTGCGCAGGAGTTAATCTCCTCCCCTTTACAAGGGGAGGCCGGGTGGGGTGATTTCAAGACGACCTCCCCCCGCCCCTCCTTGGTAAGGTGGGGAGAAGGCGCTTTTGAATCGCTACCACCCTTTTTGCGAAGCCAGGTTTGCAGACTGAACCGTTAAGCACATCAGCCAATCTATTCCACCGCCTCGAAGGCGTCCTTTATAAGCTCTGTCGTGTAAGAGCCGTCCTTTACTACGATGCTCACGACATCGAACCGAAGATCGGTCTCCCGTACACCGCGCTCGGCGATGTAGTGGACTGCGACCTCGGTCAGCTTTTTCTGCTTCCTCTGATCGACGCTGTATTTGGGGGACCCGAAGGCCTCCGAGGACCGGGTCTTCACCTCGACGAACGCTATCGTCCCGCCGTCTCTGGCGACGATGTCTATCTCGCCGCGAGGGCAACGGTAGTTCCTCTCTATTATCCTGTAACCGTTTTTTTTAAGGAGCGCCTCCGCCCTCTCCTCGCCGCGCTCCCCTGTCAGGAGCCTCAGTATGCCCTTTATCGGCCTCATCTTACTACCCCCCTGAATGTGCGCCTGTGGATAGGCGAAGGGCCAAAGGCCGAGAGCGCGGACAAGTGCTCCCTCGTCGGATAGCCCTTGTGGGATGAAAAATTATAAACGGGATAAATGCGGTGGTAGGCTTCCATTATCCGGTCCCTCGCGGTCTTTGCGATAATCGAGGCCGCGGCGATCGAGACGCTCAAGGCGTCGCCTGAGACGATCGCCTTCTGATCGATTGCGCTCGCGATGCCAAAAGACCCGTCTATGAGGAGCGCATCGGGCTTGACGCTTAAGGCCGCTACGGCCCTCTCCATAGCCAGCAGGGACGCCCTGTGTATGTTGATCGCGTCTATCTCTGCGGGCCAGACGAGGCCGACGCCGACTGAAATGGCGTTCAGATAAATATCGAGGATGAGCGAAGCGCGTTTTGCGGGGGACAGGGTCTTTGAGTCGCGTATTCCGAGGTCAAGGGGGAGCGGGCGATTAAATATTACAGCGGCTGCCGCGACGGGCCCGGCAAGCGGGCCCCTTCCGGCCTCATCTATGCCGGCGATGAGCCTCTTACCTTTTGAGCGGGCCTCGTTTTCGTGGAAGTCCATAGCTTGAAAGGGGTAAGAAAAGACCGGCGCGCGCGGAGACCGCGCGCGCCGGAGAAACTGCTCAATACATCGGCAGACGCAAAAACCCGCCGGCCATCGGCCTTTACTTTGCTTTGAGTCTCGCGGCCTTGCCCTTGAGGTCGCGCAGGAAGTAGAGCTTCGCCCTCCTGACCTTTCCGCTGCCAAGGACCTTTATCGACTCGATCGCCGGGGAGTTCAGGGGGAATATCCTCTCTACACCCACCCCGTAGGAGACCTTGCGGAGCGTGAAGGTCGCCCTCATGCCGCTACCACGTCTCTTTATTACCGTACCTTCGAAGGGCTGGATCCTCTCCTTCTCGCCTTCCCTTATCTTCACCCTTACAAGAAGGGTATCGCCGGGGTTGAACTCCGGGATATCCGTCCTTATGAACTGCCTGTCGATCTCCTGTATTACGCCCATAAAACCCTCCGTTTTTGTTCGTTCGTAGATATTAAGCCAAAGTCAGAAAAAAAGCCAACCATTTTTAGAATTATATAGCCCAGGCCGTCCCATTGGACCGCAAAGAGAGGGCTGTCTTGTAAAGCCCGTCTATAATCCCCCTCAATCACACTTTAGAGAATTGGACGCTTTATGGCGTTTTCGAGTACCGCAACCATCCGTTCCTCATCAGGGGCAAGCGCCGCATTTTTGAGGAGGTCGGGCCTTTTAAGGCAAGTCTGCCGTATTGACGCGCTCCTCCTCCACTTCGCTATCTCGGCGTGGTTGCCGGATAAAAGGACCTCCGGGACTTTCAGCCCTTGCCACTCCTCAGGCCTCGTATATTGCGGGTATTCAAGGAGCCCGTCAGAGAACGAATCGAATTCGGAAGACGCCTCATCCCCGAGCACGCCCGGGATGAACCTGCAAACCGCGTCGATGATGGCCAGCGCCGGAATCTCGCCGCCCGTCAGTATATAATCGCCGGTCGAAACCTCCAGGTCCACAAACTCCATTACGCGCTCGTCAACCCCTTCGTACCTGCCGCAGATTATGACGAGCCTCTCTTCTTTCGAAAGCTCGCGGGAGAGCGAATGGCTCAAAGGCACGCCCTGAGGGGACGTGAGAATGACCCTTGGCGCACGAAGTGCCTCTTTGACAACTCCGCCGTTGGCCTCCCCGTTGCCGTTGACCTCGGCCTTTACGGCCTCAAGGGCCCTTGCCACGGGCTCTACCTTCATTACCATCCCGTGGCCGCCGCCGTAGGGGTAATCGTCGGCTGTCCTGTGCTTGTCCGTCGTATAGTCCCTGATATCGCGGGTCTTGACGGTTAAGAGCCCCTTTTCTACCGCCTTCCCCATGATACTCTGCTTAAGGGGTGAGTCGAAGAACCCCGGAAAGAGCGTGAGTATGTCGAACCTCATTGCTCGGTCTCCCCCGGCAGCAACCCCTCCATGAGTCGGACCGTAACCTTTTTGGCGGCCGCGTCAACCTCGATTATAACATTATCAAGGGCCGGAATAAGGACCGGGCCTAAAGGCCCGTCTACCTCGAGGACGTCGTTACTGCCGGTCGAGATGACGTTCGATATCGACCCGAGGCGCTTGCCCTCGTCGGTCACGACTTCCATGCCGACTAGGTCCATGTAATAGTACTCGTCCTCATCGAGCTCGGGTAGCTCGTCTTCGGGGACGCTCACCTCGGCGCCAATGAGCGCCTCGGCGTCGGTCCTTTCAGAGACGCCCTCGAGATCAAGGATATAGAGCTCCCTGTGTTTGCGCGAGCGCGTGACCATAAAAGACTTTACCGTCTCTTTGGCCGAGACGAGCACGGCCTTCAGTTCGAAGTCGTCGAGGTCCCCGTAGGGGAATACCTTAACCTCTCCCTTGAGGCCGTGGACGCCGATTATTTTCCCTATGGGGACGAGTCCGTCCTTGCTCAATGTCACTCGTGTCAACGGCTGGGGCGTCAGGCCGCTATTTCGCTTTTCTGGGCCTTCTTGATGATCTGCCTTACTGTGTCGGTCGGAGTGGCGCCTTTACCGAGCCAGAACGAAACCCTCTCGCTCTTCAAATCCACCTTCGGCGGGTTCAACATCGGGTTGTATGTGCCGACGACCTCGAGGAAACTGCCGTCCCTCGGGGCCTCTGAGTCCGCGACGACTATGCGATAGAACGGTTTCTTCTTGCCACCCTGCCTTGTGAGCCTGATCTTTACTGCCATTTAAGCCTTACCTCCGTTTGTTTTTCTTACTATGCGACCCTACATGAACTTCTGGAAAAGACCCTTTATGCCCTTTGGCCCGGCGGCCTTGAGCTTTTTTATCATCTTCCGCATATCCTGGTACTGATTTATGAGCTTGTTCACGTCCTGCACCTTAGTGCCTGAGCCTTTGGCTATCCTCATCCGCCTTGAAGCGTTAAGCACGCCGGGGTCGGCCTTCTCCCTGGTCGTCATGGAGTTTATGATAGCCTCAATCCTCGATATCTCTTTCTCGTCTATCTTTATGTCCTTCGCCTGTTTCATGGCGCTGAAGCCCGGTATCATGGAGAGGATGGAGTCCATCGAACCGAGCTTCTTTATCTGCTGGAGCTGGGACTTGAAGTCGTCGAGCGTGAAGGTGTCCTTCTTGAGCTTCTTCTGAAGCTCCTGGGTCTCCTTCTCGTCGAAAGTCGCCTGGGCCTTCTCAACGAGCGTCAGTATGTCGCCCATGTCGAGTATCCTGCCCGCGAGCCTGGACGGGTGGAATACCTCGATGCAGTCGACCTTCTCTCCGGTGCCGATGAACTTGATGGGCTTGCCCGTAGCCATCCTCATCGAGAGCGCCGCGCCGCCTCTGGCGTCGCCGTCGAACTTTGTGAGTATGACGCCGGTTATGCCGACAGACTCGTTAAAGCCCTTGGCGGTATTGACCGCGTCTTGACCTGTCATGGAGTCGGCCACGAACAATATCTCGCTCGGCTTGAGTATCGCTTTCAAGGACCCGAGCTGGTGCATGAGCGTGTCGTCTATGTGGAGGCGTCCGGCGGTGTCTACAAGGAGTATGTCGTAGCCCTTAAGTGACGCAACCCTCAGCGCTTCCTTGCATATTTCCTCAGGGTCCTTGTAATCGTCGCTGTCAAAACAGTCTACCTTAATCTCCTGGGAGAGCTTCTTGAGCTGTAACACGGCCGCTAATCTGAAGAGGTCCGCCGGTACTATATAGGGGTTCCTCCCCTTGCCCTTAAGGTGCAGGGCGAGCTTGGCGGTGGTAGTCGTCTTGCCTGAGCCCTGGAGCCCGACGAGCATTATGACAGAGGGCTTGCCCTTGAGCTCAAGGGACGAGTCCTCGCCCCCGAGGAGGCTCGTAAGCTCGTCATGGACGACCTTAGTGAACTGCTGGCCTGGGGTGAGGCTCTCAAGGACGTCCTTGCCCATCGCCTTTTCCTTTACGGAGCTGACGAAGTCCTTTACGACCGCGAAGTTGACGTCGGCCTCCAAGAGCGCGAGCCTGACTTCTTTAAGCGCCTCCTGGATGTTTGCCTCCGAGAGAGACCCCTGCCCCCTCACGTCGCGGAGTATCTTCCTGAACTTATCCGATAAAGACTCAAGCATAACTATCTATATTCCTTAAGGAAAAAACAGCCCCTCAGAGGTTTGCCCCACTTCTACCCCCGATGGACCTGTCAAATCGATTATAGCCCGAATATCAATTATCCGCTTAAAGTAACGGCCTTTTGATAATTATCAGCGTCGCGGAACTACGCAAATTATATAATAATATAAGATAAACGTAGCCAGTGTCAAGGCATTTAATTCCTGGCCGAAAATGGCCGATGAGGGAGGATCGGGGGAACAGGGTGCCCTTCCGGAGGACCGAATGGACAAGCTATCGGCAGTGGCATCCAAATAACTTGCGCCTGTTAACCTCCCCTCCCTTGAAAGGAGCCCGTCCGGCGAGGAGAGGCCAGGACAGCAAAAGAACCTTTCGGGGCCATAAGGAATATGTGGTACAAGCGTTATTATGAATCTGCCCCTCCGGCGAGGAGGGCATGACCAGCTAATGAACCATTCGGAACTAAAGGTGTGCATTACGCACTCGCGCTTGTTACGGATCTGCCCCTCCGGCGAGGAGTTGACACAATGACTCTCAATCTGTTACCTTATAAGGAGCCATGATTACCTGGAATACTGTAAGTCTCCTATCTCTCATTGTCTTAGCGGCGCTTGTCCTGAACCTTCCTTTCGGATATTTGAGGGTAAAGACGAAGAAGTTCTCATTGGCGTGGTTCCTCTATATCCACCTCCCCATACCCGCCATCTTTCTTTTGAGGACAGCGGCCGGCTTCAGCGCAAAGGTTATCCCGATAATCATCGTCGGCGCAGTACTCGGCCAGATGATCGGCGGAAGGCTCAACAGATCAAGGGTTTCCTGAGCATGACTGGGCGCGGCCCGGGCGGGCGGCGGAAGGGACAGTCGAAAAAAGACCCTGCCTTGAAGGTAGACTCCATCCTCGCCGCATCTTTCCCCAACCTCGGCATCGCGGCAAAACTAAAAGAATACAAGCTCTTAAAGGCCTGGAAGGAGTGCGTCGGGCCGAATATCGCTAAAAGGGCGGCGCCTACGAGGCTTATAGGCGGTACGCTCTATTGCGCCGTGTCGTCTTCACCCTGGATGACCGAGCTCAATTATCAGAAGAGAGAGATAATCGAGCGCCTGAACAGGACGCTCGGCGAGAGCGCGGTCAAGGAGATCATACTCCGGGTCGGGGAGGTCGTTCAGGCGGGGCCTCTTGCGCCGCCGCCTCTACCCTCCATCAAACGCGAACTCACCGGGGATGAGATGGAAAAGATAGAAGAGGCGACTAAAGGGATAAAGGATAAAAAGCTTCAGGATATCCTTAAAAGGATTATGGAGAAAGCGAGGGGGGAGGAATCAGATTAAATTCACCGGCTCCTCTATCACAAGCTCCCCATCCTGCCCCGCCTCTATAAGAAAAAGCTTCGCTGGTTTCATGTGATGCGTATGAACGAACCTGAGCCTTCTCACCTTAAGCCCAGCCACCCTCGCCTCTCCCAACATCTCGAATAGACGGGCTACTGGAAAGACGAAGGCTATCCTGCCTTTCTTCCCAACGAGATATTTTGAGATATCAATAAGCTCCTTGAGCGTCCCCTTTACCTCTGACCTCGCCACTGCCCTTTGCTTTTCAGGGCTTACGCGCCCGGCACCGGCCTTTATGTAAGGCGGGTTCGCGACGACGAGCGAGAACGAGCCTTCCGTGTAGATTGACTTCAGTCCCCTGTAATCAGCAAAGACCGCCTCTACCCTGTGCTCAAGTCCGTTCTCAGCGATGTTCCTTTCAAAGAACGAACAGGCCTCCCTGTCTATCTCAACGCCTGTAATCTGTTTAACAGGCGACTTCGAGGCAAGGAGGAAGGGTATTATGCCTGCGCCAGTCCCCAGGTCTATCACCCGGTCGTTGTCATTTAAAGGCAAGACAAAATCGACAAGAAGGAGCGGGTCGTTCGTGACCTTCTGGCCGCTCCCCTGAATAAATGAGTACGGGCCTATCTTTTCTATCGCTACCTTTTTATGGATCATACGCACTCAAAAAAAATCCCCCTTTTCTAAAGGGGGACCAAAGGGGATTAAAAAGCGTTATCGGATAATCTCCCCAGACCCCTCTTTAAAAAAGATGGGTCTATATATATATTCCCCTCTACGCCTTTGCCGTTGCGGTATTGGCTCCAAGCTGGTTAATGACGAGCCCGGAGAGGAGCTTCGGGTAGAAGTAGGTCGACTTTTGCGGCATGACGAGCCCGGCCTCGGCGACGGTCTTTACCTGCTCTATCCTCGTGGGGTTGAGTAAGAAGACGAGCTGGTTTTCGTCCTTCTGCATGGCGGAGAGCGCCTCGTCGTAGCTCTTGACGTACAGGAGGTTCGTCTGCTTCTCCTGCGCCTCCTGCGTGATGCCGAGGATGCGGTTGAATATCAGCGAGTGGAGGACAGTGACATCAAGTGACTTGAACTGCTCCGGGATAGTCGTCCCGAAGACCTTGTCCATTACCTCTTTTGATTTGAGGGTAAAGACATAATAGACGTCCTTCGCCCTTATGTGGAGGCCGAGGGCTATCCCCTTTTTTCCAGCCTCCTCGTGCTTCTTCAGGAACGCCGCCCTGGCCGAAGGCTCGTTCGCCTTGTTATACGCGAACTCCTCTATATCGAAGTGTTTGGCGCACTCGGCGAGAAAACTTGCCGGGTCGAAGGAAGGGAGGCTGTGTATGACCCTGTGCGTCGGCCATATCGTCATGCCCTCGTCGTCCATGTTGGAGAAATACATCATCACATAGTTGTAAGGTTCGAGCCCAGTGGGGTTCGTCTCCTTCTCCCTCATCATGTTCCTGTAATTGAGGGCTGTCTCGTACCTGTGGTGGCCGTCCGCTATAAAGAGCGGTTTGCCCTTCATGGCTTCGACGACCTTATTTACGGTCCCGGGGTCGTTAACCCTCCAGAGGCGGTTCTCTATCCCGTCGTCGTCAACGACGTCTATCAACGCCGGACCCTTTGCAGAGGCGTCGAGCTCTCTGTTTATGGCGAGTGACGGCTCGGAGTAGAGAGAGAATATACAGCTCAAGTTCACATTGCAGGCCTGCATGAGCTTTAACCTGTCGGCCTTGGGGCCGGAGAGTGTCTTTTCATGCGGGTGTATGCCTTTGCCGAAGTCAACGAGTTTGGCGAGCGCTATGAAGCCCTTCCGGGTCTGCTTCTTGCCGCTCTTTAATGCATAAGTCTGCGTGTAGTAGTAGATGGCCGGCTTATCGTCCCTTGTTAGCGTGCCGTCAGAGAGCCACTTTTTGAGGTCTGTTGCGGCGCGGGAGTACCTGTCGTTTCCCTCGGTGTCCTCTGGCGCTCCCTTGCTCAAGATGAGCCTTATGATGTTCTGCGGGTGCCTCGCGTAAAAGTCGTCCTGCTTCTTCGGCGGGATGACGTCATAAGGCGGGGCCATGACCTTGTTGAGGTCCCCCACCTTGTCCGCGTTGTACAGCACTCCCTGAAAAGGCATTATGTCGGCCATAGTGTAACTCCCGTCATTTAAGTAGGATTAAGTCGATTGGAACTTATAAATTTACTATTTCCGCGAGGCGTAAGTCAATGGGAAAAGGACTGACAGGGACGTATCTCTTTCTCAAAAAAGTATTAGATAATACTTGTAACAATATGCATTATGGGCGTTTTTTGATTAAAGGAATATCTTTTATACGAGATATAACCCCTCTTTTTTTTAAAGAGGGGTTTGGGGAGATTATCTAAAAAAACTCTTTCCTAATCCCCCTCATTCCCCCTTTAGAAAAGGGGGAAGATTTGGTCAATACCTGCAACTTGCGATGAAGCGGTTCCTCACCCTATCTCCGCAAGCTCCAGCCTTCCCTCCCACCGTGCCTTTAACACTTCTTTTATCCGCACTCCTTCGGGGCCGGAGAGCGACGGGTCTTTATCCAGGAACCGAAACGCCTCCTCGCGAGCGGTCTTAAGGAGCCCTGCGTCAGTCAGGGCCTCGGACATCCTGAAATCCGGCAGTCCAGACTGCCTCGTTCCGACAAAGTCACCGGGGCCGCGTATATTCAGGTCTTCCTCCGCTATCCTGAAGCCGTCGTTCGTCTCCTCCATCACCTTAAGCCGCTTGTATGTATCCTCAGACTGTGTCCACGCGGCAAGGAGCAGACAGACGGAACGTTTCTCGCCCCTCCCGACCCTCCCCCTCAACTGATGGAGTTGAGCGAGCCCGAACCTCTCGGCGTGCTCGATGAGCATGACCGTCGCGTTAGGCACGTCAACGCCGACCTCAACGACGGTAGTCGAGACCAGTATGTCGAGCCTCTTTTTCTTGAAGGCGTCCATGACCGCCTCTTTTTCAGTTGCTCCCATCCTGCCGTGGAGGAGGCCGACCCTGTGGACCGGGAATATGTCCCTTTGCAGGTGCTCGCTCATGTTTGTCGCGTCTTTAAGGCTCAGTTCCTCGGATTCCTCGACGAGCGGATAAACGATGTAGCACTGTGAGCCGCCGGCAAGTTCCCGCCTTATTATATCGTAGGCCTCTCTCCTGTCCTTTTCCCTTAATATCCGCGTTGAGACAGGCTTTCTCCCAGGCGGGAGCTCGTCGATAATAGAGACATCGAGGTCGCCGAATACGGTCATTGATAGCGTCCTCGGTATGGGTGTCGCCGTCATGATAAGTATGTCAGGAGAGACACCATCGCCTGAGCGAGCGCCTTTTTTCTTTAATATAGCCCTCTGGACGACCCCGAAGCGGTGCTGTTCGTCGATTACGGCAAGACCGAGTTTTGCGAACTCTACGTCCTTTTGAATGAGCGCGTGCGTGCCTACGACGAGGTCAGCCCTCCCTTCTTTCACCGCTGAGAGCGCTTCCCTCCTCTCAGCCCTCCCCATCCCGCCCTTAAGGAGCATCGCCCTTATGCCCAGCGCCTCGGCGTACCTGTGGATGTTAAGATAGTGCTGTTCGGCGAGTATCTCGGTCGGGGCCATTATGGCGGCCTGAAAGCCAGCCTCCACCGCGGTCAGCGCGGCAACAAAACTCACTACTGTCTTGCCAGAGCCGACGTCACCCTGTATGAGCCTGTTCATCGGATGACTGGAGGCCATGTCCGCCTTTATCTCGCTTAAGACCTTCTCCTGCGCGCGCGTGAGATTGAACGGGACGAGCCCTCGGAGCCGCCCTTCCAAAACAGACTTTCCGGCTAACGCAATCCCCTCTTCCTTTTTAGCGCCTCTCTTTTTAAGTCCAAGCATAAGCTCCAATACAAAGAGCTCGTCGAAGACGAGCGCCCGGCGGGCCTTTGCCGTGTTCGAATCGTCTTCAAAGCCCGAGGTCTTGTGGAGGGCGCGGAAGGCGTCGGATAAGTCCGGGAGGTCGAGCGCGTCCATGACGGAGTCTGGCGCGCCGCTTACGGCATAGGCCGAATACCTCTCGGCTATGTCCTTCACGATCTTCCTTACGGTCTTCTGATGGAACCGCTCTATCTGGGAATATATCGGGACTATGCCGGGGGCCTGTGAGGCGTCCTCTTCGTCAAAAAGCTCTATGTCGGGATGTACTATCTCTTTGTGTCCGCCGAAGGCAGAGACAGGGCCGAAGACGATGAGCCTTTGTCCGTTCTTGAACCTGTTCCTCATGTAGACCGGGCGGTAGTTGAACCACTTCAGTTTTAGTATCGCCGACCCGTCGCCGAGCGCCGCTTCGAATACGCGCCTTTTACCGTAGCGCGCCTCGCCCGAGGCAAGCACCTCCCCTGTCGTAAGCCCGTGTTCACCTGGTAAAAGCTCCTTTATCCGTTTTATGTTCCGCCTGTCCTCGTACCGGATGGGGAGGAAGTAAAGGACGTCCTCGATCGTCGAGAGCCCCTTTTTGGCGAAAAGCTCAGAGAGCTTCGGGCCTATGCCTTTTACGGATGACAGCGGGGCCTTCAAGGTCTTCAAGGACTCCCGCGCCTCCAATGCCGTGAGGACTGGCCTCTTGCGCGACGGGCTCAAGATGGATGAGGCGAGAGCGAGGGCCTTTTTTACCCTCTCGATCTTTTCGCCCTTTAATAGCGCGTCAAAACCCCTGAAGGCCTCCTTGAGCCCTGACATGCTGGCAGGGCCTCCGGCCCCTATCGCTTCGTCAACGAGCTTGTTGACGAGCGGCTCTATGCACTTCAGCGATTCAATTTTAGAGAAGTTGTCTTTAGAGGCGAAGCCGAGCGGCTTCATGAGGGATTCGATTATACTGGCGAGCGTTACGTTTCCGCCCTCTCGCGTCCCCACTGGGTCACATCTCCACGCGGGTTACAACGCCGTGGAGCTTGTTCGTCGGGAGCTTGTAGAAGATGAGGAATGTCGGAGTGAGTTTCTTGATAAGAGAGAATATCTTCCATACGACGTTCGAGGTCGTTATCTCCTCGACCCCGTAGAATATCGTCTTCTCGACGAGGCCCGCCTCCTTCAGCACGGCCTCGACATCGATGACCTCCATGTAGCCGGCCTGTATTTCGAAGGCGCGGAGGCCCGGCGCGAGCGGGTCCCTGAAGAAGTAATTCGAGCCGAAGGGCTCGTCAGACCTGACTATGGAGACGATGACGTTATCCTCGTATATGATGTTGTTCTTGAACATCGTGTGGACTATGTACGGGGCTATGTCATTGGCGTCCTTTGCGAAAAAAAGCGCCATTCCCCTTATCTTCGGCAGGGCCTTATATATCTGGTTGTAGCTTATGAGGAAGGCGTCGAGGTTAAGCGGGCGGAGCGACCTGTAGAGCCTCTTCTGGCCGATAGTATAGATGAGGATGAGCGCGAACGGGAGCGCGGCGATTATTATCGACCAGTACCCGCCGTGCGGGATCTTGAAGAGGTTGGCGAAGAGGAAAACGAAGTTGATAACCGTCACCAGGGCCGCGACAAGGGCGCGGAGGAAGTTCCGCCGGATATAGAATATCCACGTCATCATGATGCCGGTCAAGCTCATGGTGCCGGTGACGGCAAGGCCGTAGGCCGCGGCGAGGTTGTGGGACTCCCTGAACTCGTACATGATGAATATGACGCATGCGAGGAGAAACCAGTTGACGAACGGTATGTATATCTGGCTCCTCATCTCGGTAGAGGTGTAGTCCACCTTGAAAAGAGGCATTATGTGCGTGGTGATGCCCTGGTATACGACCGAGAACATGCCGCTAATCATCGCCTGCGATGCTATTATCGTCGCGCAAATGCTAAGGAGGAGGAACGGTACGTAGAGCAGGCGCGCCTGGCTGAATATCATCTCGAAGAGGACGTTATGGGTATCGGGGTTCCTCATCACGAACGCGCCCTGTCCGAGGTAGTTGATGATAAGAACGACGAAGACGATGTACCAGGCCTTGACTATCGGCCACCTGCCGAGGTGCCCCATGTCGGCGTAGAGCGCCTCGCCTCCGGTGGCGCAGAGTATGACCTCGGAGAGGACTATGAAACCGGCAAGGCCGTTGGTCAAAAGAAACTTTATTCCGTAGTAGGGGCTCAAGGCCCAGAGGACCGACGGGGAATAATATATCGAGGCTATCCCGGACAAGGCGAGCGCTCCGAACCATATGAGCATCAAAGGCCCGAAGACGAACGCGACCTTCTCGGTCCCCCTCTTCTGGAAGACGAAAAGCAGGACGGCTATCATCGCGGCGACGAGTATGAGTTTCCCCTGGCTTACGTCCTCGAAGCCGGGGATGAGGAGCGACCCCTCGACGGCGGACAGGATACTTATCGCCGGGGTTATGACGCCGTCGCCGACGAGGAGAGAGATGCCGAGAAAGGAGAGGAGCGTTACGAAGGCTACACTCCTGCCGGTCTTGAGATACGGGACGAGTATCTCCTTAAGCACTATGGTGCCGCCCTCGCCCTTGTGGGAGAGGGATGTGGCGAGCCAGGCGTACTCCGCAGTGACGAGCGTGACAAGCGTCCAGACGATGAGCGAGAGTATCGCTGTTACGTTCTCAGGCGTAGGAGTGGTCAGGAGGAATATGACCGTAAGGGTATATATCGGTGAGGTGCCAATGTCCCCGAAGACTATGCCCAGCGATTTGATTATCTTCTGCATCTATGCGCGACCAGGGACTTCTATCCTTCGTATGCCGGCGGAATAACCGTCGAGGTCCTTATGATACTCCTGCACCGACTTCACTTCAAGCCCGCCCTTGAGCATCGCCCTTATGCCGTGCGCCGCGGCCCTTGCGCCGGCGACAGTCGTAAAATACGGCAGTCCGAGGTCTATCGACGACCTCCTTATCGAATATGAGTCCGCGACACTCTTGGCGCCAAACGACGTGTTTATTACCATCGCTATCTCCCTGCTCTTTATCTTGTCGACTATGTTGGGCCTGCCCTCAGTCACCTTGCATACGCTCTCAACCTCAATAGAGCGCTCCTTAAGGTAGCGCGCCGTGCCTCCGGTGGCGATGAGCCTGAACCCGAGGTCAGTGAGGTCTTTGGCTACATTCACTATATCAGCCTTATCCGCGTCTCTCACACTTATGAATACCATGCCCTTTTGCGGGAGTTTGTTCCCGGCCGCTAACTGGGCCTTCGCGAACGCGACGCCGAAGCCGTCGCCTATGCCCATGACCTCTCCGGTGGACTTCATCTCGGGGCCGAGGAGCGTATCTACGCCCGGGAACTTTATGAACGGGAATACCGCCTCTTTAACGGACGTATACGAAGGCGTTATCTCCTCGGTGAAGCCGAGGTCCTTCAAAGTACGGCCCACCATGAGCTTTGTTGCGAGTTTGGCGAGCGGAGCTCCTATCGCCTTGCTGACGAAGGGTATCGTCCTCGATGCCCTGGGATTCACTTCCAGCACGTATATTTCTCCGTCCTTTACGGCGAACTGGACGTTCATGAGCCCCACGACCTTAAGCTCCATTGCCATGAGCTTCGCCTGCCGCCTTATCTCGTCGAGTATCACTGTGTCGAGCGAATACGGCGGGATAGAGCAGGCGGAATCCCCTGAGTGCACCCCGGCCTCCTCTATATGCTCCATGATGCCGCCGATGACGACGGTTTTCCCGTCGCTTATGCAGTCGACGTCGACCTCTATCGCGTTCTGGAGGAAGCTGTCGACGAGCACCGGGTGCTCAGGCGACGCCTCGACCGCGCGGGACATGTAATTTATAAGGCTCATCTCGTCGTAAACTATCTCCATTGCCCTGCCGCCCAGCACATAAGAGGGCCTCACCATGACAGGGTAGCCGACGGTCCCGGCGACTTTGATCGCCTCGTCAATCGAGCGCGCAATGCCGCTCTCCGGCTTTTTAAGGTCGAGCCTCCCAAGGAGCGCGTCGAACCGCTCCCTGTCCTCAGCCATGTCGATTGAGTCCGACGAAGTGCCGAGTACCTTTACCCCGGCCTTCTCAAGCGGGACCGAAAGGCGCAGCGGCGTCTGCCCGCCGAGCTGGACGATAACGCCGTAAGGCCTTTCCTTCCGTACTATCGCCATGACGTCCTCGAATGTAAGCGGCTCGAAGTATAATCTGTCCGAGGTGTCGTAGTCTGTCGATACAGTCTCCGGGTTGCAGTTGACCATGATGGACTCGAACCCCTCTTCCTTCAAAGCGAACGAGGCGTGGACGCAACAGTAGTCGAACTCAATCCCCTGCCCTATCCTGTTAGGGCCAGAGCCGAGTATCATGACCTTCTTATTATTCGTCGGCGCGGCCTCGCACTCGGGCTCCTTGGACCCGTCGGAGATGTTGAAGAACGGCCGCTCATAAGTGGAGTAGAGGTAAGGGGTGAAGGCCTCGAACTCCGCGGCGCAGGTATCAACGGTCTTGAAAACCGGCTCTATCCCGGCGCCTTCAAGCAGGGCCATTATCTCGTGCTCGGTCTTATTAAGGAGTGTGGCAAGCGTCCTGTTGGAAAAGCCGTTCTCCTTTGCGCGTCTGAGCATCTCCGGCGGTATCAATGCGCCAATGCCCGCGGCCCTGCCTATCCCCTCTTCGAGCTCCGCTATCTCGCGAAGATTATTCAGGAACCAGCGGTCGATATTAGTTAACTCGTGAATCTCGTCTACGTGCATCCCGACCCGGAGGGCCTCCATTATATACCAGAGCCTCTCGGGTTGAGGGGTCTTAAGCTTGTTCTTTATGCTGTCCTGCTCGTCGGGTGTCGCCCTGAAGTTGACCTCGCCACGGGTCTTTCTGACCTTCCAGTCGAACCCGTAACTCCCGACCTCCAGCGAGCGCACCGCCTTCTGGATGGACTCCTTGAAAGTCCTGCCCATCGCCATCGCCTCACCCACGGACTTCATCTGGACGGTTAGCGTCGGGTCCGCCTTGGGGAATTTTTCGAAGGCGAACCTCGGGATCTTCACTACGACGTAGTCTATCGTCGGCTCAAAACAGGCGGGGGTCTTTTTAGTTATGTCGTTAGGGATCTCGTCAAGCGTGTAGCCTACGGCGAGCTTAGCCGCTATCTTGGCTATCGGAAAACCCGTTGCCTTGGACGCGAGAGCGGAAGAGCGGGATACGCGCGGGTTCATCTCGATCACATATATCTTCCCGTTCTCGGGGTTCATGGAAAACTGGATGTTCGAGCCGCCGGTATCTACGCCTATCTCGCGTATTATCTTGATTGAAGCGTCGCGGAGCAACTGGTATTCCTTGTCGGTCAAGGTCTGAGCCGGTGCGACGGTAATGGAGTCGCCAGTGTGCACGCCCATGGGGTCGAAGTTCTCTATGGAACAGATGATGACGACGTTGTCGTTTTTGTCCCTCATCACCTCAAGCTCGAACTCCTTCCAGCCGATGACGGACTCTTCTATCAATAATTCGCTTATCGGGGACGCCTCAAGCCCGTACTTGACCATCTCCTCGTATTCCTGCCTGTTGTAGGCGATGCCTCCGCCGGTGCCGCCGAGCGTAAAGGATGGCCTGATGATGACTGGAAAGTCCATGCGCTCGATTATCTCCATCGCCTGAGCGAAGGTGCGGGCGTTCCCCGACCTCGGGACTTCGAGCCCTATCTTTTGCATCGCGAGCTTGAATAGCTCCCTGTCCTCGGCCTTTTTTATGGCATGCAGCTTCGCGCCTATCATCTCGACATTGTACTTGTCGAGTATCCCGGCCTCCGCGAGCTTGACCGAGACGTTCAAGGCGGTCTGTCCGCCCATTGTGGGCAACAATGCGTCGGGCCTCTCGCGCTCGATAATCTTTTCTACCATCTCAACGGTTATCGGCTCTATGTAGGTCCTGTCCGCGAGCGTCGGGTCCGTCATGATGGTAGCCGGGTTGGAGTTGACGAGCACTACCTCATACCCGTCATCTTTCAGCGCCTTGCACGCCTGCGTGCCGGAATAATCGAACTCGCACGCCTGCCCAATTATAATCGGCCCCGAGCCGATGATAAGTATCTTTTTTATATCCGTACGCTTAGGCATAGAATCACATTAACCCTTGTTTTTATTCTTCCGTAAAGTAGTCAGAATCTACTTTCTTTAAATCATATGTCGCCACCTTTGAAACGCCTATGTCAAAATCCATCATCAATTGCGTTAATTGATCGCCATCAATAAGTACGATCTTATTATCAATCTTTGAAACATAATTCAGAGCCTCATCTGAAAAACTAGATGTCGTAATAAAGACCCCTTTTTTTGCCCTATACCCTTGTAAAGCACCTGCAAATTTCTGTATCTCAGGGCGGCCAACAGTATTGCTATCCCACCTTTTAGCTTGTATGTATATAATGTCCAGACCCAATTTATCTTCTTTTATAATGCCGTCTATTCCACCATCGCCGCTTTTTCCAATTGCTTTTCCTGCATCTTTAATCGAGCCGCCATAGCCCATTTTTACTAAAAGCTCCACAACAAGTTTTTCAAAAAAAGCAGGCGATAAGTCTTTAATTCTGCTAAGCAATTCTTGAGCCAAATCGTGTCGTAATCTCTGATAACCATATTCAAAAGATTCTTCTGGAGTGTTTATATCTTGAGCTTCACTTATTAATTTTGAGTCTTCTTTATCTCTTTTTGCCTCTCTAAATTCAATAAATTCCGGAAATTGCATCAGAAAATCGATATTAATCTCGGAAGGATTCTGCTTTAAAACATCCAATCCCTTACCTGTTATTCTAAATACGCCTCGCTTTGTGTACTCAATAAGGCCCGATTTTTTTAAATAAGTTCTTGCCCATCCAATCCTATTATCAAAAATTTTCTGCCGCCCACTCGGCAAAAGCTCATTTATCTCTTCAGTGGATAAAGAAAAATAATCTAAAAGCGCGTCTCGCGTTTCACCAATTTCGTGTTCCTTTTGGTCTCCTGCTATTTTAAGAAAAGGTAACATTACAGATTGGAAATCGGGTATAGCCATTGTGTTACCTCCATTCCTTACCCCTTCGCCGCCTCCATCATATCCACGAACCTCTTGAAGAGGTACTGCGAATCGTGCGGGCCCGGAGAGGCCTCCGGGTGGTACTGGACGGAGAATAACGGCAGTTCCTTATGCGTTAGCCCCTCTACCGTCCTGTCGTTCAGGTTGATATGCGTTATGTCGGCGACGCCTATTAACGACTCTATATCGACGGCGAAACCGTGGTTCTGGGAGGTTATCTCTACCTTGCCGGTCGTTAAATCCTGAACCGGCTGGTTCCCGCCCCTGTGGCCGAATTTCATCTTGAAGGTCTTTCCGCCGAGCGCGAGCGACAATATCTGGTGGCCGAGGCATATCCCGAAGATAGGCTTTTTGCCGATGAGCTTCGCGACATTCTCCTTCGCGTAAGTGACCGCGTCCGGGTCTCCGGGGCCGTTCGACAGGAATATCCCGTCCGGGTTAGATTCGAGTACGGATTCCGCCGGTGTGGACGCCGGCACGACTGCGACGTCGCACCCGGCCTCAACGAGGTTCCTCAAAATATTTCTCTTTATGCCGAAGTCGTAAGCCACGACCTTAAAGCGCTTCTGGGTCGTCCCCCTCGGGTATCCGCGGTCTATCCTCCAGAGCTCTTCCTCCCACCTGTAGGGCCGCTTGCAGGTTACGTCCTTTACAAGGTCGACGCCTACGAGCCCCTTGGAGGCGCGAGCCTTCTCGACGAGCTTCCTGTAATCCGATTCCGTCGACGAGATGACAGCCTGCATCGCGCCCTTGTCCCTTATGATGCGCGTAAGCGCCCTTGTGTCTATGCCTGATATGCCGACGATGCCGTGGCGCGCGAGATAGCCCATCAGACTGTCCGTTGACCTCCAGTTGGAGGGATACATGCAGGCCTCTTTCACAATGAACCCCTCGACCCACGGGCCGGCCGACTCTATGTCCTCTTCGTTGATGCCGTAGTTGCCCTGCTGAGAGTAGGTCATGCAGACCAACTGCCCGTTATAGGACGGGTCTGTAATGACCTCCTGATAGCCCATCATCGAGGTGTTGAAAACGACCTCTCCCGTAGTCTCTCCATACGCGCCGAAGGCGCTCCCTTCGAATACCGTGCCGTCGGCGAGCGCCAAAATAGCCTTTCTCAATCGTCTACCTCTCTACGAATTTTCTTTGGTAGCATCGTATACGACACTTCCGTTTACAACCGTCTTTATAACGACGCCCTTGAGGGTCCTGCCACCGTAAGGCGTGTTCTTTGATTTTGATTTAAGCCTGCTGGGGTCTACTTTCCAGGTCCTGTTCAAGTCAACGATAACGATATCCGCCTGAGACCCCACCCTGAGGCTCCCTTTGTTCAAAGAAAACGCCCTTGACGGGTTAATCGTGAGCGCGCGGATGATTGCGTCCAGGGTCAAACCGCCCTCCTCGACAAGCCCGTAAGCGAGAGAAAAGGCCGTCTCAAGCCCGACGATGCCGTTAGCCGCCTTGTCGAACTCGACGTCTTTTTCTATCGCCGACTGCGGGGCATGGTCTGTCGCGATGCAGTCGATAGTGCCGTCCTTAAGGCCGCCGCGGAGCGCGTCGACATCTTCCCGCGCCCTGAGAGGCGGGTTCATCTTCGTAAATGTGTCGTAGCCGACAACCGCCTCATCCGTTAGCGTCAGGTGGTGCGGGGTCGTCTCAGCCGTGACGTTCACGCCGCGTGCCTTCGCAGACCTTATCAGCTCTACCGCCCCCCTGGTGGACACATGGGCTATATGGAGACGGCCTCCGGTGAGCTCGGCCAAAGACAAGTCCCGAGCAACCATCGCGTCCTCTGCCGCGTTCGGTATGCCCTTAAGGCCAAGGCGCGTTGAGACCGCGCCCTCGTTCATGACGCCCGCGCCGGCGAGCCTCGGGTCCTCTGAGTGGCTTACAACAGGCGCTCCGAATATCTTCGAGTACTCAAGGGCGCGCCTCATTACGGTGCCGTCGGTTATGGGGACGCCGTCGTCGGAGAACGCCACGCACCCGGCGGCCTTAAGATCGCCGAACTCTGTCAGGCGCTCGCCCAGTTGTCCGACCGTCACCGCGCCTATCGGGTGGACGGACGCGGTGCCCTCGGCCTTTGCCTTGTCCAATATGTATCTTGTTACAGACGCGTTGTCGTTAACCGGGTTCGTGTTAGCCATGCAGAGGACTGAGGTGAAGCCGCCGGATGAGGCCGCCTGCGTGCCCGTCTTTATAGTCTCTTTGTATTCAAAGCCCGGCTCCCTTAAATGCGTGTGCGCGTCTATAAAGCCCGGGAGGACGACAAGGCCCGTAGCGTCGATCACCTCAAGCCCCGGCGCGCCTTCTACAAGCTCTGTCGTATCCCTGTCAGCGGGTTTTATCGTGCCGACGCGGCCGCCCATGATGTAGATGTTAAAGAGCCCGTCGACATTTACCGACGGGTCGATAAGACGCCCGCCCTTTATAACGAGTCTGTTCATTTGAGTTGCGCCTCCTCCCTCGTGCCCCCGAGGAGCATGTAGAATATCGCCATGCGTACAGCCACACCGTTCGTCACCTGGTCGAGTATGAGCGAATACGGCCCGTCGGCGACCTCTGACGATATCTCGACCCCGCGGTTTATGGGGCCGGGGTGGAGGATGATAACATCGTCTTTCGCGCCTTTAAGCTTCGCGTCATCGAGCCCGTAGAGCCTCGAATACTCTCGTACGGACGGGAAGAGCGATTCCTTCTGCCTCTCCATCTGTATGCGGAGCATCATTATTACATCAGCCCCGCGTAGCGCCTCATTCATGTCGGTAGTAACCCTGCACCCGAGCCTTTCCATGCCAGGAGGTATCATCGTCGGCGGGCCGCAGACGGTCACTTCCGCCCCGAGCTTCGTAAACCCGTATATGTTCGAGCGCGCGACGCGCGAGTGCGTTATATCGCCTATTATCGAGAGTTTGAGCCCGTCGATACGCCCCTTCTTCTCCTTAACCGTCAACATGTCGAGGAGCGCCTGGCTCGGGTGCTCGTGCGCGCCGTCTCCGGCGTTCACGACCGAGCAGGAGACGTACTTTGATAACATCTGAGGGGTGCCGGATGACGAGTGCCTGACGACTATGCAGTCGGGCCTCATAGCCTCGAGGTTCTTTGCGGTGTCCTTGAGCGTCTCGCCCTTGGAGACGGAGCTTGTCGATACCGAGATATTGACCGCGTCCGCGCTCATCCTTTTTGCCGCTATCTCAAAAGACGTCCGAGTCCTGGTAGAAGGCTCGTAGAAGAGGTTTATGACGGTCTTGCCCCTTAAGGTAGGGACCTTTTTTATCTCCCTCGCCGAGACCTCCTTGAAGGACTCCGCCGTACTGAGCAACTGCTCAATCTCGCTCTTTTCGAGCTCCTCGATGCCGAGGAGGTCTTTGCGTTTGAGTCTCATCCGCTCGCCTTAGTCCTCCTCAGTGACAACGACTTCGTTTACCCCGTCGACCTCTTCCAGATGGAGCTTTACGCCCTCCCTGGCCGAGGTCGGGATGTTCTTGCCTATGTAGTCGGCCTTTATGGGTAGCTCCCGGTGCCCCCGGTCGACGAGTACGGCGAGCTTTATGGCTAGCGGCCTCCCGAAGTCCATAAGGGCGTTCATCGCGGCCCTGATGGTGCGTCCTGTGTAAAGCACGTCGTCCACCATTACGATGACCTTGCCGTCAATGGAAATGGGTATATCCATCTTTTTAAGGGACGGCTGTGTCTTTTTTATGCCGAGGTCGTCGCGGTATAAGGTGGCGTCGACGGCGCCGGAGGGCACCGTGACCTTTTCTATCTCTTCAATCTTTTTCTGGAGCCGTAGCGCGAGGTGGTAGCCCCTCGTCGGGATGCCGAGGAGGACGAGCTTGTCCGTCCCCTTGTTTCTCTCCAATATTTCGTGGGCGATCCTCGCTATCGCCCTCTCTATCGCCATCCCGTCCATCGCGGCCCTTGTCTTCACAAGGTCCCTCCAGGGCATAAAAAAACCTCCGCGCCGTTTTCAGGTCGCAAAGGTCCGATTTTTGTGCATATTGGCTTCAATGTTCTCTCCCTTTTTAATCTCGCGGGATTAATTTAAAGGGTTGATTAATTTTTTCGTTAAAGTACGCCGCTCCCGTCCTTTAGCGGCTTGGATACGTCTATGTAGAACCTCTGCGCCATCTCGTACTGGTTGAAGAAGGTAAACGTTACGGTGTAATCGACCTGTATGGAGATGAAGTCCCGGCCTCTGACTATTTCGAGGTTGTCCGAGGTTATGGGCACGTTCCAGGCATGTGCCTTTGTGAGGATGCGCTTTTCAAGGACCTGGCTCGTGTACATATGGGAGATCTTAGCCTCTTCCTCGACCTCTGTCTTCAGCATCCAGTACGCGAGCCACGGAGGGGCTACGACCCAGGCCCCGTAAATGGAGAGCCCGAAAAATGAAAGCCAGAAAAGCGTCTTGATCCTTGAAAAACCGCTTTCGCCGCCGAATCTCTTCACCCTCCTACTGATACCACCTGAGGAAGACCCAAGTCAATAAAATTCTTCGGTTCAGACCCTCTCACCTATCGGCGCGGACAGGGCGCCTGTCTTCTCAACGGGCCTGTCCTGCCTGCCGACCGAGACGTACTCGAACCCGAGCTTTGCCATGGCCGCGGGCTCGTAGATATTCCGGAGGTCTATGACCCTCGGAGCCTTGAGGAGCGTCTTTATCCGCGCGAGGTCGAGCTTCCTGAACTGGTTCCATTCGGTCATTATTACAAGGGCGTCCGAGCCCTCGGCGACCTCGTAGGAGTCGTTGCAAAACGATACCCCGGACTTGACGACCTTTCTCGCGTGCTCCATGCCGGCAGGGTCGTAGGCCTTTACGGTCGCCCCCTCTGAGACGAGCCGTTCGACTATGTCCATGGCTGGCGAATCCCTTATATCGTCGGTATTGGGCTTGAAGGCGAGCCCGAGGACGCCGAACTTCTTGCCCTTTATCCCGCCTGCAAGAGTCCTTATCTTCTCTATCATTATTTCCCGCTGGCGGTCGTTGACGTCTATCACCGCCTCTACTATCCGGAAGGTATATCCGTGGGCCCTGGCTATCTTTGTTATTGCCATAGTGTCCTTCGGGAAACAGGACCCGCCGTAGCCGGGTCCTGGGTGGAGGAACTTGCCCCCTATCCTGTGGTCGAGCCCCATGCCCTTGGCGACCATATGAATGTCGGCCCCTACCCTCTCGCAGATGTTCGCCATCTCGTTTATGAACGAGATCTTTGTCGCGAGAAAGGCGTTGGAGGCGTACTTTATAAGCTCGGAGGTTTCTATGTCCGTGACGATAAAAGGCGTTTCGATGAGATAGAGCGGCGAATAGAGGTCTTTCATTATGGCGACGGCCTGAGGGGACCTCGCGCCTATGACGACCCTGTTAGGCCGCATGAAGTCCTCGACGGCCGAGCCCTCTCTAAGGAACTCGGGGTTTGAGGCTACGTCGAACTTGAACTCGCCCTTCTGCTCGCTAGATATTATCTTTTCTATAAGCGCCCCGGTGCCGACCGGGACCGTGGATTTGGTCACTATGACCTTATAGCCGTTCAGGTTCTCCGCGATGGCGCGCGCGACCTCCTCGATGTACGAGAGGTCAGCGGAGCCGTCTTCCTTGGGCGGCGTGCCTACGGCTATGAAAATGACGAGGGACTTCTTTATCGCCTCGCTCAAGTCGGTCGTGAAGGTGAGCCTCTTTTCGCTTATGTTCTTGGCGACGATCTCCTTCAATCCGGGTTCGAATATCGGGATCTCGCCGCGCCGGAGCATCTCAATCTTTTCGACGTCCTTATCCACACAGCTTACATTGACGCCGAAGTCGGCGAAGCATGTCCCGGTGACGAGCCCCACATACCCTGTGCCGATTACGCAAATGTTCATATAGCCAGAACCTCCGTTATTGTAAGCAAAAGCCCCATTTTAGTCGTAAAAAGGCGTCTACCCCGTGCAATCACAGGCATCCCACCCGAAAAACCCGCCTCCGAAGCGCCTGGAAAAGATACCAAAGTCCCGGCGCTTATGCAATCGCTATATATATATAACGGCAAATAAGCAAAGGGCTTGAGTAACGACTACCCGCCCTTTCCGAGCCTCAGAAAGTCCTTCAAAAACCTGAAGAGTAACGCCTCGGCGCGCCCCTTTTTAGTGTTCGAATAAAACCCGCCCTCGTCTTTCAGGTATCCGCCCTCGACCATGTGGCCGAGCCTCCTTCTGAATATCCCCTCGAATGAATACGCGCCCCTGATATCCTCGAAGTTCATCTTCTTCGACGCGGTGTTCTCTATCTCTATCATTATCCGGACGGAAATGGACCTGTCCACGATGAAATAGAACTGGCAGTAGCCGAGGAAGAGGAAGGCATAGAGGCCGAGCCCGGCGAGAAAGTTGCCCCACCATGTGAGCTTGTAGACGGTCCCGATGGAGAGCCACTGGTCCGCGGGGGTGGGGCCTAAGGGGGCGAGCACCATGTAGCCTGACGGGATGAGCCAATAGCCTATGAGATATACGGGGATGATGGAGAAAAATATAATTTCGAGGGCGCGGAAGCGCTCCTTGAGCTCCACGCCCCTGAAGACCGCCACATGGACTGCGAGAAAGAGTAAAAAGGAAAAGAGACCGAGGAGAGGCGCCTTTATCATTAGACAGTCACGCCCCTCATCAGTATGCGTTCCTGTTTACGAGGCCCTTCCAGAGTGTAAGGAAGAGTATCTTGATGTCGAAAACGAGCGACCAGTTCTCGATGTAGTAGAGGTCGTGCTCTATCCTCTTGCCGAGGTCGGTATTTCCCCTCCATCCGTTAACCTGCGCCCAGCCGGTGATGCCGGCCTTCATCTTGTGGCGGAGCATGTAATTGGGGATGTTCTTCCTGAACTCCCGTATGAATACAGGCCTCTCCGGGCGCGGGCCCACAAGCGACATGTCACCCCTAAGGACGTTGAATAACTGCGGGAGCTCATCCAGGCTCGTTGAGCGGAGCAACGTGCCGAGACGGGTCCTCCTCGGGTCGTCTTTGGAGGCCCAGACGGCGCCGGTAGCGTCCTCGGCGTCCGCCCTCATCGAGCGGAATTTGAGTATCTGGAAGGTGTCGCCCCCGATGCCCATCCTCTCCTGCCTGAAGAGTACCGGGCCAGGGGATGTGAGCTTTATGAGGAGGGAGAGCGCGAGCATGAGAGGAGAGACGACGACGAGCGCGGCTGAGGCGAAAAGTACGTCAGCCGAGCGTTTAAGTATCATGTTCCATCCGTAGAGCGGCGAGTTCTGGAGGTTCAATATCGGCATGCCGTCGAACTCCTCAACGCCGCCCCTTAATGTCATGAACTCGAAGAGGTCCGGTATCACCTTTATGTCCACGGCCTCGTCGCCTATGAGAGAAAGCACCTCTACCACCTTCGCGTGCTCGTCCCATGTGAGCGCGATGAAGATCTGGTCGATGCGCCTGTTGATCATGAGGCTCCTCAGGTTCTTGTAGGTGTCGAGCACCGTGGCCCCTGCGACCTTTGTGCCTACGCTCTCCTCCGTTGTGCCCACGACCCCAAGGAGCTTTATTCCGACCTCGGGGTGGCGCTCGAGGCTCTTAACGACGGCGACGGCCGGCTCTCCGGTGCCTATTATCACGGCGAACCGGATGTTGTGGCCCTTGCGCCTCAAATACCTCAAGACCTCCCTGAACGTCCATCTGGCGAGGCTCAAGGAGATGATGTTGATCGCAACGAAAAACAGGAATACTAGCCTGGAGAACTCATAGTGGCGGAAGAAGAAGGTGATGGAGATGAGGATCAAGGCGGATATCACGCACGCCTTCGTGATGTCGAAGACCTCGGAGAGGTGCGAGCCTATCCTCTTCGGGCGATATAAGCCAAAGCCCTTGAACGCGAAACCCCAGATGACGACTATGGGGATGAGGAGGAGGCAGTACAGATAGAAGTCGGGGACGCCCTTTTCAACGGGGAGCCCGGAATAGAACCTTATGTAGAAAGAGGCTACCCACGAAAACGCTATGATGAGCAGATCCGAGATGAATAGCAGGGACTCAAAAAGCTGGCTGTGCTTCTTAAGCATCGCACTCCTTCACCCGCTGGCCGTTATATAATCCGATGATATGTTCCTTGAGCCTTTCCTTGAATATGGGCCTGTCGAACCTTAACGCGTGTCTCCTTACGCGCTCCGGGACAAACTCCCCAACAGAGGCCTCGAAGGCCTTCACCGCGTCGATGAGCGAACCCGCTGTCTGCTCGTTGAAGAAGAGCCCTGTTGGCCCTTCTTCCGCCGAGGACGGCGCCACGACCGTCTCAAGCGCCCCGCCTCTGGCAAATGCGATGACAGGCCTCCCGGAGGCCATCGCCTCGAGAGGGACTATGCCGAAGTCCTCCTCGCCGGTAAAGATGAGCGCCCTGCACCCGGAATAGTATGCGGCGAGCTCCGCGTCGCTTTTCCAGCCGAGGAACTCTATGTTGCTTGAGGCCTTCGACTTGAGGAGCTTTTCGTCCTGCCCCGAGCCGATGATAATGAGCCTTTTACCGAGCATATTGAAGGCGTCGACCGCGATGTCTATCCTCTTATACGGGGCGAACGCCGAAACGACGAGGTAGTAGCCCCCGTCCCCATTGGACGCGCTGAACCTCGAACAGTCTACCGGCGGGTGTATGACCGCCGAATCCCTCCGGTAAAACTTCTCGATCCTCCTTGCGACGTGGGCGGAGTTGGCTATGTAGTGGTCGACCCGCGCGCTCGATGTGATGTCCCACATCCGGAGGTAGTGCGCGAATACGCCTATCGCCTTCCTCTTCAAGAAGCCGGTCCTTGCAGGGCCGAAGTAGTCGTTGTACATGTCCCATACGTAGCGCATGGGCGTGTGCACGTATGATACGTGGAGCGCGTTCGAGGGCGGTATCACCCCTTTGGCCGCGCAGTGACTGCTCGATACCACGAGGTCGTAGCCTGAGAGATCGAAACCCTCTACGGCCATCGGAAAGAGGGGCAGGAACGACCTGTAACGCGACCTCGCACCAGGAAGCCTCTGGATAAAGGATGTAGTGATTTTCCTCTTCTCGATTATACCAGAAACCGAGCCCGGCACATGGATTATGGTGTAGAGGTCTGCCTCTGGGAATATTTCGCAAAGGACTTCGAGGACCTTCTCCCCCCCCCTCATACCAGTAAGCCAGTCGTGTATAAGAGCTACCTTCAGGAAACCTCTCCAAAAAAATCGATCAATGATGTCACGGTTGCTCCAGCACTATCGAGATTTGCGCCACGGTAATCTAAAACCCTTTTCATATGCGCAACGAAAATATATCATATAAATCATAACCGTTCCAGCTCCTCTTACGCCAAAAGGCCCTTGGCGTTGCAAGCCAGGGGCCTTTTGAGTCAGCGTATTTCAACACATTAATCAAAAAAGGTCAACTATTTCTGAAAATCACGCCATAACGTTATTCCGCCGCGTTTTCGGTTAAGCCTCTATAATATAAACATACTGGGCCGCCGGCATGGTAGTTGTAGATTTTTACTCACGTACGTGGCGGACGGGATAGGCGGGACCAGGGTGCGAAAAAAGAAACTTCTAATGGACATCCCGGAGGGAGGTCCTTCCGTCTTCCTTCTGTACCTTGAGGAACTCGTCGAGGACGAGCTCCTCAAGCTTCTGGCGGGTAGGCTTATCGAGCGGGTGCACGAGGTCACGGTAGGTCCCGTCCTTCATCTTCTTGGCCGGCATGGCGACGAAGTAGCCTGTCGTGCCTTTGATGACCTTCATGTCCCTTACCACAAAACAGTCGTCGAGCTTGATACTCACATAGGCCTTGAGCTTCTCGTCACCGTCCACCGGCAGGACCTTGATCTCCGTGATACGCATCGTCTACCTCCTTTTGTTTGACTGGTTGATAGGGCTTCATGCCTGAGACGTCTCAAGACTGTCAAAAGGCGCGCGCGGAAAATACATACTAAACCCGCACCCTGACCGGATAATTGACGAACCCACGCCCTCCCCGTTTTTTTTGGACTTGTTCTTTTATGTAGTGCAATTGCAATGCCAACAATCAATGTTTTAAAAACATCAATATAATTGAAAGTATTTGACTTATTGTTTAAATATGGCATGAATAGCAATGGATAAGTTTCTGTTCAATAAAGCACAGAAACTTGTGCGCACGTCCAAAGCCATCGGACCCTCCATTAAGGACACTGGGCTTTAAATTGAGCGTATGGCGAGAGTTGCCTTGCCGACTTTCATTGACTTTGAAAATAGTTTAGATTAAGCTATACGGCAATGAAAAAACCCATTTCTTACAGAGACGCCGGGGTCGACATCGACGAAGGGATGCGGCTTGTTGACCTCATAAAGCCGCATGTACGGTCGAGCTACAGAAAGGAAGTCATCGGGGACATCGGCGCGTTCGGCGCGCTCTTCTCCGCGAGGTTCAAGGGGCTTAATGACCCTGTCCTCGTATCCTCTACCGACGGCGTCGGCACAAAGCTGATGGTAGCCTTCATGGCCGACAGACACTCAACCGTCGGCATAGACCTCGTCGCGATGAGCGTAAACGATATACTGGTGAGCGGCGCGGAACCCCTCTTCTTCCTCGACTACTTCGCAACCGGCAGGCTCGACGCAAGGCGCGCTTCCGATGTCGTTAAAGGGATAGCAAAGGGATGCAAGGACGCCGGGTGCGCGCTCATCGGCGGCGAGACAGCCGAGATGCCGGGGTTGTACAAGCCTGGCGAGTACGATCTCGCGGGTTTCGCGGTAGGCGTAGTGGACAGAAAAAAAATAATCAACGGGTCGAAGATAAGGCCAGGCGACGCTATTATTGGCCTCTCCTCAAGCGGCCTCCACTCCAACGGATATTCGCTCGCGAGAAAGGTCGTGTTCGAACGGCTTGGACTTAAGGTCAATGACAAGCCCGTTGGATTCAAAAAAGACATAGGCGCTACCCTGCTCGCGCCGACGCGCATATATGTAAAGCCCGTATTAAAGCTCCTCAAGAAATACACCGTCCTCGGCATGGCCCACATAACGGGCGGCGGTTTTCTCGACAACATCCCGCGCGTCCTGCCAAAGACTGTAAAGGCCGTGATAGAAAAAGGCGCCTGGCCCATTCCTCCCATATTCGAGCTCATAAGAAAGGGCGGGCCCATAGATGAAGAGGAGATGTTCCGGACATTCAACTGCGGCATAGGGCTTGTCCTCGTGGTAAGGAAAAAAGACGCGGAAGGCACTATTAAGACGCTTAAGGACTTCGGCGAATCCCCATATCTCATCGGCAGGATCGCCTCAAGAGGACGCCGTGAAAAAGACGTCGAGCTCACCGGTCCTCCTCTCGGAGAAAATTAATGATAGAAATCGGTGTCCTCGTCTCAGGCAACGGCACGAACTTGCAATCGATCATCGATTCGATAGAGGCAAGGAGGTGCTCGGCGAGGATAAAGGTCGTTATATCGAATAGACCCGACGCCTATGCGCTCAAACGCGCCGAGAAGCACGGCATAGCGACAGAAGTCATCAAAAAAGAAGACTTCCCGACCCGCGAGGCTTACGACACGGAGCTTGCGGGCAGACTCAGGAAGCACGGCGTAGGTCTAGTGGCGCTTGCCGGATTCATGCGGATAATCACACGGACCATGCTGGAAGCCTTTCCCATGCGTATAGTGAACATTCACCCTGCCCTTCTGCCGTCATTCCCGGGCCTCGATGTACAGAAAAAGGCCATAGAGCACGGCGTAAAGTTCTCCGGTTGCACAGTCCATTTTGTAGACGATGGCGTTGACAGCGGCCCCATCATCATACAGGCGGTCGTCCCTGTAAAAGACGACGACACCGTAGAAACTCTAAGCAAGCGCATACTGGATGAGGAGCACCGTATCTACCCTGAGGCTATCCACCTCATCGGAGAAGGACGCCTTCAAGTACTTGGCAGGAGGGTCGTATTAAAAGACGGCCCAGAGCCAACGGGCTCCCTTGAAAACCCGCCTGTCTCCATATTTGCGGACAAGACCCGCCCCTGATATAGTCTACCAATGACAAAAACAGTTATCGTAAGCGCCTGCCTCCTGGGGTTAAAGACCAGGTACGACGGCAATGACGCGCTAAACGCTGAAGTCCTCAAAGAACTCAATGGCGCTATCCCCATCCCTGTCTGCCCCGAAGTCCTCGGCGGACTTCCGACGCCGAGGCCGAAGGCCGAGATAGACCAAGGCGATGGTGCGTCCGTGCTTGAGGGCTCTTCACGCGTGGTCGACGAAAAAGGGCGCGACTGCACAGCTGAGTTTATAAGGGGCGCTCTGGCGGTGCTTGAGATAGCGCGCTTGACAGGAGCGCGCGAGGCGTTCCTGAAGGAAAAAAGCCCTTCATGCGGCGTTGCGCTCATCTCTAAAAAAGGCGGGCAGGAGAAGGGCTTGGGCGTGACGGCCGCACTACTCAAAAAAGATGGAGTGGAGATAAAGGGGTTTTAGCAAAGTTTTTTCTCCCCTCCCTTGATGGGAGGGGATTGTGGGGAGGGTGAATCATTTACTGCCCGCGAAATCCGCGACGGAGGTATCCTCAAATGAAACTCACCTATCAGGGCCATTCATGCTTTATCGTCGAGTGTAAAGGTCAATCCATCATAATAGACCCGTTCCTTAACGGCAACCCGCTCGCGAAGATCACACCCAAGGATGTGACCGTTAACGCGGTACTCGTCACGCACGGGCACGGCGACCATTTGGGTGATGCCGTCGAGATATCGAAGAAGAACAACGCGCCAATCATAGGCACATTCGAGCTTGTGAACTATTGTCTCGCAAAGGGCGCAACCGGCCATGCCATGCACATAGGCGGCGGCCACAACTTCCCGTTCGGGAGGGTGAAATTAACAATCGCCCACCACGGCTCCTCGATTGACACGGCCGCGACCGGAAACCCGTGCGGATTTCTCATTACGATCGACGGCAAGACCGTCTACCACGCAGGAGACACAGGGCTTTTCTCCGACATGGCCTTGATAGGAGAGACGAACTCTATCGACTGCGCGCTCGTACCCATAGGCGACAACTTCACGATGGGAGTAGACGACGCAATAAGGGCCGTCGGGATGCTCAAACCCAGGATCGCAGTCCCCATGCACTACAACACATTCGATCTCATAAAGCAGGACCCTGAGGCGTTTAGACGCGGGCTTGCGGGAAAACAGGTAAGGGTGGAGATATTGAAGCCTGGAGAGACGCTGGAGGTCTGACGACTTGCCTTATAAACCTCAATCTACCCCTTTTATTCCTCCCCTTGTAAAGGGGAGGAATAAAAGGGCTCCCCTCCTTTACAAGGAGGGGCCAGGTGAGGTAGACTTTAAGCCCGCGCCTGTCAAATGCAAAAAAAACGGCGGGACC